>ERZ773107.49-NODE-49-length-119956-cov-12.966222_pt1 | contig 119956 bp, 120 predicted proteins | sample MGYA00580571_ERZ773107 | MGnify/ENA primary metagenome ERZ773107 (study PRJEB29015, sample SAMEA2737843) | human gut metagenome | biome: human gut; feature: human-associated habitat; material: faeces | place: China | collected 2012 ... | reverse complement strand
AAAAGGCATACGTATTAAGCGTGGATGCATAGCGTTATGTGCGGTTAGTCTTAAGCTTGATGGCAAGTTATACGAAGTGAAACCAGGATTTTAGATATAGGTATAAGATAATCACCTCTGTGGAATACTTCTACAGAGGTGATTATTTATGTGCAGAGAGGAAAGAAATGTAAAAGAAAATAAAGAAGAGTATCAAAAAGAATATCAGGATAAAGAATATAACAGGAAACTGAAATACCTTGCCGGGATTGTAGTTATAACATTTTCTGTATATGTGAGCTTTAAATATCTTCTTGTATATGTGTGGCCATTTGTGCTTGGCGCGCTTGCTGCACTGCTTCTTGAAAAGCCAGTAAACAGTATATATGTGTGGATATGCAAAAGGATAAGGCTGGATAAAAGAAAAGTACATGCACAAAGAATTAAAGAACATCGCATAAAAAGCATAATAGCCACAATTATAATGTTAATAATATCTGTTGTTATAATAATATTGCTTGCTGCAGCAGTTATAACAGGAGCGAATGAGATAAGTGATTTTTTAAAGAACTGGGATTACAATACGATAGGTATAAGGCAGCAGACTGCCAAGATATGCCTTGAAGCGGATGATTTTCTTGGACTTGATGGTGGATGTTGTCTTGATACTCTTATAATGTGTGGACGCAGGCTGGCAGGTATAATGCCTGAAAAGATATTTCATATATCTGTACCTGTTATAAAAAATATAGTTATAGTGGCTGGAGGTCTGGTTGTTGGCTTTATATCAGTTATATATCTGTCAACAGATATGGATGAAATAAGGACACAGATACGTGACAGTGTGTTTGTGGAAGAGATAAGGATGCTGTGGCATGAGGTAAAGAGACTTATCAATGTATATTTTAAAGTTGAATTAAGAATCATGTTTATTAATTCAGCTATAAGCATGGCAGCATTTTTTATAATAAAAAGTCCATATGCAGTCATGCTCGGAATAATAGTTGGAGTTGTTGATGCACTTCCAGTATTTGGGACAGGTACGATACTTATACCATGGATGTTGTTTAACCTGATTATGAAGAATTTCTTATCGGCAGTGGTTGTGCTTGTGACATATGTAATAACTTATTTTGTACGTGAGATTATGGAGTCAAAATGTATGGGAGACAAGCTTGGAATATCGCCTTTTGCCATGCTTGTCATTATATTTGTCGGACTGCTTGTGTATGGTATTCCAGGCTTCATAACCGGTCCCGTGAGCTTCGTTATAATAAAAGCACTGGTTTTAAGGCTTAGATGTGTTATGAAGATGGATGAAGCATAGAAAAAGGAATAAAAGAAAATGCATAAAATGTGATTGAAATATAATAAAAAACATAATAAAAGAAAAATGTAATAAAAGAAAACTACAATAAAAGAAAAAACGGAATATATGAAAAGTGCCTTGAAATTAATCAGGTCAGATGTTAAACTAATACAGATTATGTGACACATTTAACAGATAGCGCAGATAGCGCAGGAATGAGGTATATTTATGGCAGAGGATAAGAAGTTAGTAGAAGCGATTACTTCCATGGATGTAGACTTTGCACAGTGGTACACAGATGTATGCAAGAAAGCAGAGCTTATGTCATATTCAAGCGTTAAGGGATGTATGATATTTAAGCCGGCTGGATATGCAATCTGGGAGAATATAAAGAACGAGATGGACAGAAGATTTAAGGAAACAGGTGTTGAGAATGTATACCTTCCTATGTTTATTCCAGAAAGTCTTCTTGAAAAGGAAAAGGATCATGTAGAAGGGTTTGCACCAGAAGTAGCGTGGGTTACTTATGGAGGACTTAATCCACTTCAGGAAAGAATGTGTGTAAGACCAACATCTGAAACACTTTTTTGCGATTTCTACAAGGATGAGATACAGTCATACAGAGATTTGCCAAAGGTATATAACCAGTGGTGTTCAGTAGTAAGATGGGAAAAAGAAACAAGACCATTCCTTCGTTCAAGAGAATTCTTATGGCAGGAAGGACATACAGCACATGCAACAGCAGAGGATGCAGAAGCGCGTACACAGCAGATGCTTAATCTTTATGCACAGTTCTGTGAGGAGGTGCTTGCTATACCTGTTATCAAGGGACGTAAGACAGATAAGGAAAAGTTTGCAGGTGCAGAGGCTACTTATACTATAGAAGCACTTATGCATGATGGTAAGGCACTCCAGTCAGGAACAAGCCACAACTTTGGAGATGGATTCGCTAAGGCATTTGGCATACAGTATACAGATAAGGATAATAAGCTTAAGTATGTTCATCAGACTTCATGGGGAACAACAACAAGACTTATCGGTGCTGTTATCATGACACACGGTGATAACTCAGGACTTGTACTTCCACCTAAGGTTGCACCAGTTCAGGTTGACATCATACCTATCATGCAGAAGAAGGAAGGCGTGCTTGATAAGGCTTACGAAGTAAGAGATGCTATAAAGGCAGCGGGTCTCAGAGTTAAGGTTGATGATTCTGATAAGAATCCAGGCTGGAAGTTCTCAGAGCAGGAAATGCGTGGTATCCCTGTAAGAGTTGAGATGGGACCAAGAGATATTGAAGCTAACCAGGCTATCGTTGTACGCCGTGATACAAGAGAGAAGATTACAGTAGCTATTGACGAGCTTGCAGCTAAGCTTCCAGAGATACTTGATACTATCCAGAAGGATATGCTTGAAAGAGCAAGAGCACATAGAGATGCACATACATATGTTGCAGTTAACTATGATGAGTTCAAGGAAACAGCAGCTAACAAGCCAGGATTTATCAAGGCTATGTGGTGTGGTGACCAGGCATGTGAAGATAAGATTAAAGAAGATACAACATGTACTTCAAGATGTATGCCATTTGCACAGGAACAGTTAAGTGACGTGTGTGTATGCTGTGGCAGACCAGCTAAGAAGATGGTTTACTGGGGCAAGGCATACTAATAATATATGATACCAGGGTCAAAAGGTCTAAACCCACATGAGCTTGCTCATAGGTGGGTGAAAGACCTTGGGACCCGCCCCGATATGAGCATAAAAGTGGGATGATAATCCCACGATATGCGAATATTGGGGAGAATTGTGGGAGTGCGTAGCACGGAACAATTCGTAGGTATCAAAGTCGGGGGCTTTTGACCCCGACATCAATATATACGAATATATATTACAGATTTCAGATTATTCAGACTGATTCAGAGTATTTCAGACTGATTCGGGTAGATTCAGAGTAGTTCTGACTAATCCAGATTGATTAAGATTAAATTAAGCGGAAAATCCATAGGTAAATGTGGGTTTTCCGTTTTTTGATTTTGACTTAAAAAAATTCATATCAAAGTATCGTGAAAAATTCATTTGTATTGTAATGCAAATGGGGGTTAAGTAAAACATCCAGACAACCGATAAACTTATCATAAAGAAATAAAAAAGTTTTTTGTTTATAATAGAAAGAGAGGCGGTTAGTATGCGTATAGATGCTTATAATGCTGTCAGCCAGGTATACAAGACAAGTGCTTATGCCAGGGAAAAAGGCATGGCTGTTAAGAAAACTGAAAAAGACAAGTATGAATTATCAGATACAGCCAGATTATATAATACAGCTAAGGCAGCAGTTAGTGAAGCTTCTGATGTAAGACTTGATAAAGTCAACGACATCAAGGCACGTATTGCAGCCGGAACATATAATATAAGTTCAGAGGCAGTAGCCGAGAAGATGCTTGGCAGTGTATCTACATTGACATTCTGATGAAAAAGAATGCATATGGTCAGAGAATGCATTGGGATTGTGCATTGTTGTACAGTTTTATAGTTTGCTGACACGATAATCTTAAGACGGAGGAGCATATATGGCAAGCCTGATAGATTGTTTAATCGAAGACCTTACGAATGAGAATGATGGATATGAGAAGCTACTTAGTCTGTCGAATGAAAAAACATCTGCCATAGTAAGTGGCAATATCGAAAAGCTTCAGGAGATATTTACAAGAGAGCAGAAGCTCATAGAAGAAGTAGATGTATATGAGAAAAAAAGACAGGAAGATGTGAAGGATATATGTAATGTGCTAAGACTTCCATATGAAGAGATAAAGGTTGAACACATAGTACAGATACTTGAAAAGAAAGCTAAAGAGCATGATGCTCTTCAGAACATATATCTTAAGCTTAAAAGAACACTTAGCCAGCTTACAGCGGTTAACGAGAACAATAAGCTGCTGCTTAAAGAATCTATGGATATGATTCAGTTTGAGCTTGATCTGGCAAGAAACTCAGTGTTGAAGCCACAGACAGGCAACTATGGAAGAACAGCTTATGAAGAACAGGAAATAACAGGTGCTACAGGATTTGATGCAAAGCAGTGATATAAACTAAAGAAAAGTATTAAAACAGATAAAGATTGTAAAAGATTACATTAAGTCTGGTATGTGGAAAAGGATTGAAGCAGACTAGACTTACATATAAGTATAGAATAATATCAGATATAATATAAGAATCACATTTTCAAAGGATTGAATTGGGATGTTTAATGGTACTGCGGTATTAGAACCAGTTTTATTTTTGATAGTGTGATTTTTTTAATGGAGGAATTATGGCAAACGGAATGGGGTCGCTGATGGTAGGAGCCACAGGCTTAAGATCGTCACAGACAGCACTTAATACAACAGCACATAACCTTTCCAATGTTAATACAGAAGGGTATACAAGGCAGCAGATAACATTTGCAGATTCAACATATGCTAACGTGTTTTCTAAGAGCCTTAACAAAGGCAAGTATGGCTTAGGTGTAGATATAGATGCGATAAGCCGTATAAGGAATGAGTTCATAGACAGGTCATACAGAACTGAAAGTTCAAGACTGGGATTCTATGAAAGTCAGGCTAATGCGGTATACGAGGTTGAAGACTGGTTTGGTGAAATGCAGGGAGTTACTTATCAGCAGCATATCACAAACCTTTACAATGCAGTAAACGAACTTACAAAGAATCCAACAAGTACTATAGCCAGGTCATCACTTATACAGAATGCTACAGCATTCATAGACCGTTCAGAGGCTATATATAGTGGACTTAAGGATTATCAGGTTACGCTGAATACCGAAGTAAACAACATGGTGGAAAAGATTAATTCACTTGGACAGAAGATATATAATCTTAACAAAGGCATCGTTAAGGTCGAAGCGGAAGGTGTGGAGCGTGCGAACGATTTAAGAGATTCAAGAGATCTTGCACTTGATGAGCTTAGTAAGTATATAGATATTGATTATTATGAGACAAAGGATGGCGAAGTAATAGTTAGTGCTGAGAATGTCCCATTTATAACAAAAAATGATATCGCAAAGATGAGCGTAAGAGAAGAAGGAACATATGGACTGCTTATACCTCAGTGGGAGGGATATCAGCAGGATGTATATAACTTTGACAAGCAGGCAAACAATGCCAATGACACAGATAAAGGCAAGCTTAAAGGACTGCTTATCGCAAGAGGTGTTATAGAGGTAAACTACACAGATATTCCAGTAATGCCTGAAAGAGCAGACTATGATCTTACAACAGAGCAGGGTATGGCAGAATATAATAGTGCCATGGATGCGTATCAGCAGAAGCAGGATTACTATAACAAGTATATAGAGCCATCAGCTATCCTTAGTGCTATAGCAGGCTTTGACAAGCTTGTAAATGGAATAGTAACAGCCATGAATGATGTTTTATGTCCGGAAACTACCATGGATACAACAAAAGAGCTCACAGATGCAGATGGCAATATATTAAAGGCAGAGAAGTATGTATACAATGCATCGACACATGATGTGCTTTATGACAGCCATGGCAACGTAGTTGCCGGAAAAGAAAATGGTGATGGAACATACAGTTATGAAGCATCTGAAAAGCTGTATGTTGATGCTAATCAGGAAGAAACAGAGAATATAGACAGCATGACATACAAGATACTTGATATGAGCAAGGCTGGATATGGCATGGATGACGATGAAACAAGAGGTGTTGAACTCTTTAAAAGAAACGGTACAGACAGATATAAGCAGATCACAGGTGCAGATGGCAGTACAATATATGTAAGAAACAACCTGAATGTTACCGGCTTTGAAACTGACTATACACTTGGTAATCTGATTGTCAATCCTGAGGCTTCACAGAATGTAGGTACACTCCCTCTTTCTACAGAGCATGGCAAGGAGGATTTCTCAAAGGTAAATGAGCTTATAGATACATTCAGCAAAAAGTTTGCATCACTTAACCCTGAGAACTATGCAAAGGCAGATTTCAACACATTTTACAATGATTATATAGGTGAGTTTGCTACGATGGGAAGCGTGCTTACCAAGTATGTCAACAACCAGACAACCATGGTCAATGGTTATGACAACCAGAGACTGCAGACATCAGGTGTATCATCTGATGAAGAGCTTCAGAAGATGATTAAGTATCAGCACGCATATAATGCGGCTTCAAGATATATCAACGTAGTAAGCGAGATGATAGAACATCTTGTTACATCACTTGGACATGCATGATGAATAACAGAGGAACCTTTTGCCACTTACATCATGATTTGATAATAATGGCTGGCTTATTTTAGAGCAATCAGCAGACTTAGAAACAGTAAGTTGGTTAAAGAGACTATAGGAAACAACAAGAATGGAGAAATAATATGGCATCTACATTTTTTGGTTTATCAATATCATATAAAGGACTTCAGGCAGCGCAGACATCCATAACAACATCAGCGCACAACCTGTCAAACATTAATACAGAAGGCTATACAAAGCAGAGTGCAGAGTTAAAGGCAGCTGACTCGTTAAGAACATTTTCATCATACGGAACTATAGGTGCCGGTGTTGATGTTGTCGGCATCAATCAGACAAGAGACAGCTACTATGACCAGAAGTATAGAAACAATATGTCTAACTATGGACAGTATGAATCAAAGAACAACTACATGACACAGATAGAGGACTATCTGAATGAGTTTATACTTAACGGATTCTCTAAAGAATACAGCAACTTCTTTTCAGCAGTTAACCAGCTGACTATAACACCATCTGATGAATCTGCAAAGAACCAGCTTATAAATAACGCAAAAAGTATGTCGGATTATTTCAACACACTCTCAACTAACTTGAGAAATGTGCAGTCAGATGCTAATAATGAGATAAAAGATACAGTAGACCACATCAATACTCTTGCACAGAATATAACATCACTTAATAAGCAGATTAACCAGATAGAAGCCTGCTATGGAGATGCTAACGACTTAAGAGATCAGAGAAATGCACTTGTGGATAATCTGTCAAAGTATATCAATATATCAACTAATGAGACACCGATAGCAAACGGACTTACATCTTTCCAGATCACAGTTAATGGACAGTCGCTTGTAAACAACTATGATTATAAGACACTTGAGGTAGTCGCAAGAACGCAGAAAAGAAATGCAAGCGATGCAGAAGGATTATATGACATACAGTGGAGTGATGATGATCCTTTTGATATATATAGTTCTTCACTTGGAGGTCAGCTTAAGGCACTTGTAGATATAAGGGATGGCTGTAATGGTGAGATAGAATCAGTTGCAACAGATGCAGATGGCAGCTATAAGCTTGATGATGATGGAAACAGAGTGACAGAGACGAATCCACAGGCTTCAGCAAATGTTAACTATAAGGGTATTCCTTACTATCAGTCACAGCTTAACCAGTTCATACAGACATTCTCACAGGCAGTCAACAACATATTTAAGAGTGGATATGTATCAGATGCTAAAACAGAGGATGCTGCCAACAAGGGTATAGCGTTGTTTGTAGTTGGAGATAATTCAAAGACACTTACAGCATCAACAGTATCAGTTAATTCTGAGCTTCTTAAGGATGCCAACAAGCTTGCAACAAAGACAACAGTAAGCGAAGGCGAAGGCAGTGCAAGCATTATGGATAAGCTTAATGCATTACAGAAGGAAAGACTTTTTGATGGTGGTACAGGTTCATACTTCCTTGAAACTATAGTCAGTGATATGTCTATAGATGCAAGCAAGGCTAAGACATTTTTAACAAACTACAACAATATGAAGACAACTATACAGAATCAGCGACTTTCAGTCATGGGTGTAGATACAGATGAAGAAGCCATGGATATCATGAAGTTCCAGCAGGCCTATAATCTAAACTCAAAGATGATGTCAGTTATGAATCAGATATATGATAAGCTTATTAACCAGACAGGCTTATAAAATGTGAAATATGCCGGATATACTTAATAACATTTTTATATAAATGCTTTGCACGCAGGCACAGACAAGATAAGTGCAAAAGAATATTTATAAAAGAAGATTATTCATAAAAAGAAGATTTTAAAAATGCAGATATCACATTAAATGAATATAGATACGAGGTGGAATATATGAGAGTTACGAATCAGATGATGATAAACAGTTCTATAGCTAACATACAGGCTAATAAGAACCAGATAAATACCATGGATACACAGTTATCTACACAGAAGAAGATTAACAAGCCTTCTGATGACCCAATCATAGCTATAAGAGCACTCAGACTCAGAAGCAGCCTTGACCAGGTAACACAGTATGTAAATAAGAATATACCTGATGCTTCATCATGGCTTTCGGTTACGCAGGATGCACTTGCACAGGGATATGATATAGCTTACCAGCTGTATTCATATTGCAACCAGGGTGCTTCAGATTCTTATTCATCAGATGAACGTAGTACAATCATACAGACACTTGACAAGCTGAAGAACTCATACTATGTGCAGGGTGATGTAGACTATGCCGGAAGATATGTATTTACAGGCTTTGCTACAGACAGACCGCTCACATATCCATCAGATGTTAAAGCAGCTGAGGCAGATTATACCATAACACAGAGCTTTGACAGAGAGAGCATCAGTGAAAAAAAGGTATATACCAATGCATATACAAACGAAGATATCATTAATCTGAATGTCAAGAAGGATACAGATGGCAAGATAGTGACACCTAATGTGGCTACAGTTCATAGAATACAGCTGGGTTACTCAGAGGTAGATGCTGATGGAACATTTAAGATTACAGATGCCAGTGGAAATGTGGCTACAGTAACTAAGAATGATGATGGAACGGCTAATGTAACAGGAATAGTAAATGCCAAAGGTGAGACTATAGATTCTCTGGATGATGGAAGCGGCAATCCAGTGAGTATAACATTTACAGCAGATTCAAACTATATACCTGGCGATGATGAAATAGCTATTAACTCGCAGCTTGGAGAAGTACTTCTTGGTGAGAATGTATACAACAATACATATACCAACAACTCATTTTCAGTACAGTATGAAAAGTCCAACTTCAAAAAGGGCGACGTGAATCCGACAATGTATTTTACATGTGTAGACAATGTTACAGGTATAAGCTACGTAAAGAAGAGCGAAGATATTGAATATAACGTAAACTTTACACAGAAGCTTAAGGTTAATACACAGGCAGACGAAAGCTTTGATATATATCTTGGCAGAAATGTAGATGATATCATGGCAGCTGTGCAGAATACTATAGATATCGAGAATCAGATAAGTAAAGTCGAGAGCATGAAGAAGGAAGAAAAGTATGCAGGTACTGACGACCAGAAGAAGCTTGATGACATGCTCGAAGGACTAAATAAGCAGAAGGATCTTGCAAAGGATCAGATGACAAAGGCTTTCGAGAAGGGCATCGGACAGATGCAGGGATATCAGGAGAAGATATCTAATGCAAAGGCAGATGTAGGTAACAGAATCCAGCGTCTTGACCTTACAAAGACAAGACTTACAGAACAGAAGACTAACTTTACAAGTCTTAAGTCACAGAACGAAGATATAGACCTTGAGGAAGTGGTAGTAAACTATACAGCAGCACAGCTTGTATACAACGCAGCACTTTCAGCAGCAAGTAAGGTTGTACAGCAGACATTGCTGGATTTTATAGGCTAAAAATATGCTGAATCCATAAATGAAAAATTCAGTATATAAAAACAAGGGAGCAAATACCTCTCCTCGCGTGGAGCTCGGATTTTTGCTTCGCAAAAACAAGGGAGGTAAATATGCCTCTGCTCCTGCGAGGGCAGTCGCATTTTTTACTTCGTAAAAAAGGGAGGCATATTAATGCAGGTTGATACTAGGTGGTTTGGCACTGTGGATATTGATGATAACAAAATAGTTACTTTTGACCTTGGAATAATAGGGTTTGAGGATTGCAAGAAATTCACACTTATATATGATGTAGAAAAGGGAGATGAAGCAGCTATCATGTGGCTTCAGTCGCTTGATGAGGCAGCATTGGCACTTCCTGTCATGAAGCCGGAATATATTATGAAAGGTTATGATCCTGTTGTGGAGGATGAGATACTTAACACACTTGGTGAGGACATACAGTCAGCCAATCTGGCAGTGTTTTGTACACTTACAGTACCAGAGGATCTTACAAAGATGACTATTAACTTAAAGGCTCCTATCATAATCAATGCTGACACTATGAAGGGTGTCCAGCTTATAGCAGATAATGAGGATTATGCTGTCAGATACCCTATTTATGATATTCTTAACGAAAGGAAGGGGGAGTAGAATGCTGGCATTATCAAGAAAGAAGGACGAAGCAATCATCATCAATGATGATATTGAGATAACAGTAATCGAGATAAAAGGCGATCAGGTAAAGCTTGGCATCACAGCTCCAAAGTCCGTTCCTATATATCGTAAAGAAGTATATGTACAGATAAAAGATGCTAACAAAGAAGCTGCAGAACAGAAGATAGATGTGGCTGCACTTAATAAACTGTTTACGAAGCAGGACAAATAAAAAGGCAGGTATTATATTTTTACATGTATTGCCGATATAAGAAATAGAAACTAATGACCAGTATGCAAAGAAAAGGATTTCTTAGCAGGTCATAAGGTTTGATATATTTACGACGATTGTATGGGTGATGTGGAAAAGCTGTCACTCGTATATGTATACGCACACGGAGGTGAAAGATAATGGGAATTGAGAAGATAAGTGGCCAGGCAGCTTATCAGAGCCACGCAACGCAGGCTGCACAGGTTAACAAGGTTAGTGCAGCACCAGCAGCAGAAACTAATAATTCACAGGATTCAGTAAACAACGCAGCACATATAGCTGCAGTTATGCAGGTGAGTACATCACAGAAAGCTAATGCAGACAGCAACAGCAGTAACAATGGCAACAGTGGTGCACAATCAAGCTTTAAGCAGCAGGAAGAACAGAAAGAAGCTTCTATGCAGAAACTTAAAGATATCCAGAAGGTTATCAATCATAATACAGTAGCAGAGTTCGGATACAACGAGCCAACTAACCGTATTACGATTAAGATTAAGGATAAGGATACAGATGAAGTTATCAAGGAGATACCATCAGAAAAGGCACTTGAGATGCTTGCTAAGGCATGGGAACTTGCTGGTATACTTGTGGATGAGAAGAGATAAAGAATTACATAATGTTATGAAGAAATATATAAGAATGGAGGAATAATATGCCAATCAGATTATCGGGTATGGTTTCAGGTATGGATACAGAGACACTTGTATCTGCACTTGTATCAGGATATAAGTTAAAAAAAGATAATCTTGTCAAAGCACAGACAAAGCTTTCATGGAAACAGGAAAAATGGAAGACTATGAATACAAGTATATATAGCTTCTATAGTGGAAAGCTGTCAGCAGGAAGATTATCTAACGCATACAGCCTTAAGAAGTCAACAGTATCTAATTCAACAGTAGCTACCGTAACAGCAAGCTCAAGTGCGGTTGCAGGTACACAGAAGCTTAAGGTAAAGAAGCTTGCATCATCAGGTTATCTTACAGGTGGTGAGGTTAAGAATGCAAAAGACAGTTCTTCCAAGATTACAGGCTCATCAAAGCTGTCAGATATAACAGGAAGTACATCACAGGGAAGTGTTACACTATCAGTAGACGGCAAGAGTACTAATATAGAGCTGACAGAGGATATGACTGTCAACCAGTTCGTTGTAAAGTTAAAGGATGCTGGTGTACAGGCCAGCTTTGATGATAATAATGCAAGATTCTTTATAAGCTCAAAGACATCAGGAGCAAAGGGAGACTTTAGTCTTACGGCTAACGATACCGCCGGAAATGATTCGCTTAAGAAGCTTGGCTTATATGTAAGTCCGAATAAAGCTTCAAAGGAATACGAAGAATGTGATAGACTTTCCAAGCTGACAGATGGCAGCACTGCATATAATAATGAGCTGGAATCTATGTATACAAAGGTGACTGCTGATGAGGTTGCTAAGAAATATGCTGACCAGTATAATGCAGCAAAGAAGGTTGTAGATACACTGAAAAGCAGTGATACATGGGGAACAGCCAAGTCAATTAATGATGTAACAGCTAGTAGAGATCAACTAAAAGCTGATATAGCTGCTAACGCAGATTATAACAAGTATAAAAAAGCAAAGACTAATTCAGACGGAAGTATAGTTAAAGATGAACAGGGCAATATTATATATGAATATAATACAGAAGCCATGAAAAAAGACAATGAAGAACTGTATAATAAGTATAATAAAGACACTAAGAAGCTTGAAAGCTATAATTCTCTGATTTCTGACTATACAAAGAATCAGGAGATTATGGATAAGCTCTATGACAATGGAAATGGTTATATCACATTAAACAATGATACCAAGGAAGCAGTAGCAGATGCATCTAATACTAAAGTTGTAGAAGAGGTTAATAATACGAACACTGATTCCAAAGCAAAAGCCAAAACACTGCTTGATAACAAAATAAGTGCGGCTAAAGCATATGTGGCAGAAGCAGATGCAGCGGCTTCTACATCAGCAACAACAGGAGCAGCTTCAGGTACAACGGCCGCAGGCTCATCAACAGCTGGTACTACAGGTGCAGTACGAATAGTAGGAGTAGATGCAGAGATAGAGCTTAATGGTGCGAAGTTTACTAACAACACAAGCACATTCTCTATCAATGGCCTTACTATCCAGGCTACAGCAGAAACAAAGGGCGATGAATCAGTTACTATAACAACGGACACAGATGTAGATGCTATATACAAGTCTATCAAGGACATGTTCACAGAGTACAACAAGCTTATCAAGTCTATGGATGAGGCTTATAACGCAGACAGCTCTAAGGGATATGAGCCTTTAACAGATGAAGAAAAGGATGCTATGTCTGATAAAGAGGTTGAGAAGTGGGAGACAAAGATTAAGGATTCGCTTCTTAGAAAAGATGATACACTAAACAGTGTTGCCAATACATTAAAGAATGATATGGCATCATCATTTATTATTAATGGCAAGAGCTATGCGCTGTCAAGCTTTGGTATATCAACACTCGGATATTTCGCATCAGGCGAGAACGAAAAGGGGGTATACCATATAGATGGTGATAAGGATGATACAACTACATCAGGAAATGAAGATAAGCTAAGGGCAGCTATTGCAAGTGATCCTGAGACAGTAGTTTCATTCTTCTCACAGTTATGTACCAAGCTATATACTGATCTTGGTAACAAGATGGCATCATCATCTGTAAGCAGTGCATACACGATTTACAATGATAAGCAGATGAATACACAGTATTCAGAATACAATACAAAGATAAGTGATGCTGAATCAAAGGTATCAACATGGGAAGATTACTACTATAGTAAGTTCTCAGCTATGGAGTCAGCACTTGCTAAGCTTAATTCGCAGTCATCTTCTATGTCGGGACTTTTTGGTTAAAATATTTTATAATTATATAGTGCATTTTTTAAACATATATAGTATAATATAAAAAGTGTTTAAAGTACGTATAATATACAGAAATGAATAAGCATTCGGGAGAGGAATAGTTTTATGTTATATAATCAGAATATCGCGCAGCAGTATAATCGAAACAAGGTATTAACAGCTTCACCAGCTGAGCTTACATTGCTGTTATACGAAGGGGCTATTAAGTTTTGCAATATTGCTTCAGTGGCAATAGAAAAGAATGACTATCAGAAGGCACATACTAATATTGTTAAGGCAGAGATGATTATAGAGGAGTTTCAAGCAACTCTTAATCATAAGTATCCAGTATCGGAGGATTTCGATAAGCTTTATAAGTATATATATGGATTGCTGGTAGATGCTAATATGACGAAGAATAAGGAGCTTCTTGAAAAAGCTACTGATGAACTAAGAGGAATGCGTGATACATGGAAGGAAGTTATGGCTCGCGCAGGCGTTCAGAAATAATACGGCAGGTAAGCATATGGAAACAGAGAATTATCTTCAGATGATGATTGATAGTATGCAAAAAAAGAAAGTCATACTTAAACAGATAATAGTTTTTAATGAGGAACAGGAAGCATTATTAAAGGAAGAAGATTTCAATGGAGCTGCGTTTCAGAAGAATATGGAGAATAAGTCGGATTGCATAGATGAGCTTGATACATTAGACGAAGGATTCCAGATGATATATGATAGAATCAAGGCTGATGTTAATGAGTACAAGGTCAGATATAAGGAAGATATAAAGTTTCTTCAGCAGCTTATCAAAGAGGTTACTGAACTAGGAGTTACTATTCAGGCTCAGGAATCAAGAAATCGTGTAAAGGCTGATATGAAGTTCAGACAATTAAGACAAGAAACAAAGGCTGCCAAGAGAAGTATAAGTATGGCTAACACATATTACAGGAATATGAGTGGGATAAGCTCTGAACCACAATTTATGGATCAGAAGAAATAATCATCAAATTAGTTTATATACGGGCTAAAGTTATGTAACGGATGTCCGATATAATAAATAGCAGGATTGATATCCTGAAACAATTATTATGAGTGGCATGGAAGCCACCAGAATTTCAAGGAGGAAACTATTATGGTAGTACAACACAATCTTTCAGCAATGAACACTAACAGACAGATGGGCGTAGTTTCTAGCTCATTACAGAAGTCTACAGAAAAGTTATCATCAGGTTACAAGATCAACAGAGCTGGTGATGATGCAGCTGGTCTTTCAATCTCAGAAAAGATGAGAAGCCAGATCAGAGGTCTTAACAAGGCTTCTTCTAATGCACAGGATGGTATCTCACTTATCCAGGTAGCTGAAGGTGCTCTTAATGAAACACATTCTATTCTTCAGAGAATGAATGAACTTGCAACACAGGCTGCTAACGATACTAATACATCAGTTGATAGAACAGCTATCAAGAATGAGATGGATCAGTTAACATCTGAAATCAACAGAATTCAGTCTACAACACAGTTCAACACAATGAACCTTCTTGATGGATCATTCTCATCTAAGAATCTTCAGGTTGGTGCATTATCTGGTCAGACAATCAAGATTTCTGTTACAAAGATGAGCGCATCTAATATCGGTGTAAGTGGACTTTCAGTAAGTAGTAATGTAAAAGCTGGTGAGGCTATGAGCAAGATTCAGTTAGCTATTCAGTCAGTATCTAGCCAGAGATCTAAGCTTGGTGCTATTCAGAACAGACTTGAGCACACTATTAACAACCTTAATACAACAAGTGAGAATACATCAGCAGCTGAATCACGTATCCGTGATACAGATATGGCATCTGAGATGGTTGAGTACAGCAAGAACAACATCCTTCAGCAGGCTGGACAGTCTATGCTTGCACAGGCTAATCAGGCTAATCAGGGTGTTCTTTCACTTCTCGGTTAATCATTGTCACTACTATAAGAAAAGAGGACGGTTTATCCGTCCTCTTTTTTGTGATGAATATTAATGCAACAATTCTTATAATGTATTAATTAAGAAGTGAAGTTAAGGTATTCATAGTATCATAAAAAACTGCGTTGGCATCATAATTAATAACAGATTCGTGGCATATATAAGGGTCAATGGGTGTATATTTTCCCGATCCTATATTGTCAAGAATATGCGCCAGTTCTTCAGGGCTATTATGCGGGTATATGTATCCGTTGATTCCATCATGTATAATGTCGGTCACACCGTTAACGGGAGTGGATATAACTGGAATACCGCAGGCAAGAGCTTCATAACATACAAGGGAAAAACCTTCGTATTCAGATGATATTATAAGAGCGGCAGCTTCGTGCACATCGTTCCATGGATGCTGTATCCAGCCTTTGAATACTACCTGGTTACTTATATTTAAAGAGTCCGTAAGCTGTCTAAGCTCATCAAGCTTATTCCCATCACCATAGATAGCTAAGTTCCATCTATCATGGGCTGTGGCAATAGCTTTAAGTATAACATTTACGCGTTTCTCTTCTGAAAGGCGACCCATAAATATAAGATTACGACATTCCGTGTTTTTTTTCTTATGAAAAGGCAGCTTGTCTATATGGATTGGGTTGCGAATCAGTCTTACATTGATGGAAGGTTTGTTTGAACGTATGTAATGATAGCTTTTTTTACTCAATACCATAACCAAATCGGCATATTCAAGGCTCTCAATACCGCCATAGGCATTTTTTTCATAGGTTTCAATGGGACCATGAAGCCAGCTTACAAGCTTGCAGTGGGAATTGGTGTTTATAATAGCAAGTCTGCTTATCATAGTTAACATAGGCCATGGAGTAGCTATAAGAATATTAGGAGCACCAAGCTTTGTGATATACTGCTCACACATAGGTATATAATCGGAAATATCATGTATGGAACGGTTAGTAGATATAGGGTAATAATCAATTCGTGGGTCTACCCATCGATATGTATATTGTTCAAGCTGTATGACACGTACATGTATATCATATTTCATAAGATATAGTGCAAGTTCATTAAGGACGGATTCTACGCCTCCGTTTCCGCCATATGGAACAAGAAAATCTATAGTTATATTTCTGTTATATGTAGATGACATATATACCTCCGTAATATTCAAAATGTGTAAAAAATATAATCATAAAGTGTAGAAAATAAAGATAAGTTTTAGAATGAAATTCGACAAAGGGAATTAAAAAAATTCTCTTGCCGAATTTCTTTTTATATATGGCAAGAAAAGAAAAGCGTGCAAGAGTGTAAAAAGCTCTTGCACGCTTATTTTATTTCAAGAGAAAGGAGCGGGAACGGTGGCAAGAAAATACAAAAGATTGCGCTATGAAGATAGGCAAGTAATAGAGGAAATGAGCCGGGCGGGCAGCAGGGTGGTGGATATTGCAACTACTTTAGGAGTACACCGGGATACGATTTATAAGGAGTACGCCCGCTGCGGAGCAACGCCGGATACATACAGCGCAGAAAAAGCACAGGAAACTTTATAAATCAAAATAACAAAAGAGAGGCAAAGAACATGAAGAAAGTAGATTTTAACAAATTACAGGCAGGGGACTTAGTGAAAGTACCACGCACACAGTTTGCACCTATGCGTAGTGGTTGGAACGGCTGGCTATTCAGCGAGGCAGTAGTGATAAGAAAGGGAGTAGGGAGAAAAAGCAAAAAGAATGTAGCTGTAGTGGAAATGAGAATACCAGCAGGGAAGAACAACTACGGAACTATAGAGGCTACATTTTACGCAGAGAATATTTTTGAAACGCCAGCAGTGGAAAACGCAAGAAACATTTTGAAGAATTACGAAATAAAGGACACAGAGAGTTTTTACAAATTCATTGAGCGGGACGATGTAACGGGCTGTGATTGGATAAGGTTTTTAATAGAAAAAGGCTTTTTGTTTAATGAATAAGCGGCAATAAGCCGCACGAGTGCCGTTAGTTCAGTTGGTTAGAGCAACCGCCTCATAAGCGGTAAGTCATGGGTTCAAGTCCCATACGGCGCATTGAAAGCAGGAACGTGGCAACCTGCGACAGCGTGGCAGCAGGCGAACAACTACACGCTGGGTGCTGTGAATTTGGAGCAGTGGGCACGCCAGCTAGAGAGCGTGTGGACGGTCAACAGGTTTTAGGCAACTTTTTAATGTGAAAAGGGGCAACACAGCATACGAAGCCACTACAGGAGCGTGGGCAATATGAGAATAAGAGCACCGCCGGGAAGAGAGGAAAGTATGGAACGCACAAAAGATTTTTATAACGGCATGAATTATGCAAAAAAACAATTACAGCAACGGGAACATGAAAGACGCAGAAGAAAAAGATATTTCATTAAGCAGAAATTATGCGGGATTGCGACATTTGCGGTGTTGGTAATTGCAACACTGTTTGCACCTCTTTTGGATTTGGATATTATCACGATTTCAGCATTTTTCATGCCGATAGCATTATCACTTACCTTTAGCAAGGAAATGTGGATAATGGACACTTATTATTGGGAAGTAAAAGAAAGAGAGGAAAAACGTGAGCAGCATGTACATAAGAAGCCAAGACAGAGAAAAGCTGTATAGGTTGGGTGGAAATTACGCATGTGTGGAGTATGGAAGTGCAACAGAAAGAGCCAAAAAGGGGCAAGAACCAAAAGAAACACACAGTATTTTTATTTCTGACGGAGTGTTAGAAGAAATAGGAACATACGAAACAAAAGAGCGGTGTTTAGAGATTATAGACGAAATACAGAAAGTAAGCGTTTCTTATTTATATTCAGAGGGTAGCCACGGATTTTTAAAGGGTGCGCCAGCATTTCCACCATTTGCAGCGGAAATACCAAGAATATACGAAATGCCAGAGAAATAGGAGAAAAAGCAATGAAAATTAAAATTGTACAGCATGTACCAACAAAGCCAAGCCCGGAAGTAGGCAAGGTATACGAGGTAACAAAAATAAACAAGAGAAGCAACAGGCAAGGCGGCACAGTATATTTTGTAATGTGTGAGGGCGTAGAGGTGGGCGTGCTTGAAAGAGAAATGAGGATTGTAGAGGATGGGGCTGTAGAAGAATGACATTAGAGCAATTCATAGAGCCAATACACAACATAACAAGAATACGCATTGTTAAAGGAAAGGGCAGCAGGTACGAAACCAGTGAGGCAGACGTATACATAGGCTGGCTGGGAATATTGCGGGAAGATAAAAGTCAGATCAGTAAAGAAATATGGCAGGCAGAGATAAAGGATTTTGCAGTAGTGCCGGATATTCGGCATAAGGACTGGCAAAAGCTGGGGTTAATGAAACCATTAGAGCCGGGAGAACACCCGCAGTATAAATTTAGTGATTTGACAATGACACTGTATTACACATTTTGCATATAAGAAACGAGGTAAAAAAGTATGAGTGAAGCAATGGCAGCAGTAGAAAGAGCTGTACGGTTTGGAATTAAGATTAACAAAAACGAAGAGGACAGCAACAAGCGGGTAACGTACCTGTATGATGCCGTAGGTATGATACCTGCGGTAATGGATTTTGTAGAGGGCGCATTTAATTATGGTAGCTGGGGCAATGTGGAATTTGTAAAGAACAACTACCCTTGCATGGTTAAATTTGACGGCACAGAGGATTACAGATTAAACCCGGACAATTACGAACTGAAAGAGGACGGGACAAAGAGCAATATTACAGATATTTATTATGCGGGTAATGCAATGGCTGCATTTAAGGGCGGCTGGCTGTGCCAGTACGAAACAGCTACAGACGAATATATCATTTGGAGCAATGTAAAATTTGATGATTCATACAACGCATACCACAGAACAGGAAAAGACGGCACATTAAATGCCGGATTCTACAGACACATTTATACGCCGTCACTGGTTGGCAATGCAGCCCGTAGCCTTAGTGGTTGTCAGACTATCGGAAATATGACAGCGGAGCAGGAAAACGAGGCTTGCAAGGCAAACGGCGATAAGTGGGCTATGAGTTCATGGTGGGAATGGAATTACATTATTTGCCTGTTAAAGATTATGGCAAAAACAGACGATTTGCAGACAGCCTACGGAACAGGAAACAGCAGAACCGGGCAGCCAGCGAATACAGGTACATTAAACGGCAAAGGGCAGTTTTATGGTGCATCTGATTTTAGAATACAAGTTAAGGTATTCCATACAGAGGCATTATGGGGCGATAAATGGGAGCGTTTAACAAAGCTGATCTGTGCAGACGGAATTGTAAAAGTATTGCCGTATGGAGAGCCGAACTTTACGGGAGAGGGATATACAGACGCATACCGCTATATGTGGAATGATTGGCGTTATGGCTATGTAGATAAAACCGTAATGACACCATACGGACGCTTGCCAATCTCATTTAATGGGACAAGCCATAAATATGCAGCAGACGGCGGGGCAGTAGATACAGAAATTGTGGCTGTGCCTCTTGTGGGCGGCAGCTGCTACTACGGGCTGATTTGCGGGGCTTACGTGGGCTTGTGCCACACCGCTGGCCTTGCGAGCTGGAACGTTGCGCCCGGTCTTTCTTGTGAAATGCCTGCGGCTGCGGAGCAGTAAAGGGGGAACGGGGGATTTTTCCCCCGCACCCGGAAAGGAGAACATACAAAAATGAACAATGAAAATTTTGCCGGAATTATGGGAACGGTAAAGCAGGCAGAGGTAACAAGCGGGGTATGCGGATACGACACAGAAAACCGCTATGCAGTGCTGCGGGTATGTGTACCGAGAAAAAGCGGGGCAGAGGATACGGTAATTGTAGCTGCAAAAATAAAGGAAAATGAAAACATAGACGCAGAAGCAATAGCAAGAAATATGGTGGTTGGCAGAGATATTATGGCAACGGGCATTTTGCAGAAAGCCATGAACGCAGAAAGCGGGCATACGGCTGTTTTTATCCTTGCAGATCACGTTGTAACAGTAGGGTTCCCGGAATATCAGAACGGCGTGCAATTAACAGCGGAAATTGTGAATAACCCGGAAGTAAGAGAAACACCAAGGGGAAAACATATAGCAGATGTAATGCTGAAAGTGGAAAACTGCATACAGGGTGGAAACGTACATATCCCATGTATTTTCTGGCAGGAGAACGCCAGCGAGATTGCAAAGTACAAAAGAGGCACGATTGTAAAAATCACTGGCAGATTACAGAGCCGGGAGTATGTGAAAAAGTATTACGGCGATAATAACACAGAATCAGAAGAGAAAAGAACCACTTTCGAGGTATCAGTAGAAAAGATGCAGGTATGGTGGCAGCCGGAAACAGTAGAAAGGAATTAGACATAATGAAAAGCAGAATCATTTTAAACAGAGAACGCACAGCAAAGGCACAGGAAATATCAATACCGATACATGGAAAAGGCGGGGAGCTAGGCATAAAGGCAGTTACCGGGCTAGTGGGGTTGATTGAAACATTGAAAGATTGCGGTACATGTCAAGAGGTACAATCTGTATTTGACGCTATCTGTGGATATAACGCATGTTGTATTAGATGTGAGTTTATTGACGAAAAGGGCGCAGATGAACTTATGGAGTTGGTAAGTATGCTTGCTGGGCAGGAAATGGCAAGATGTAAGAATAGTTGCGGGAAAGGCACAGAATGAAATTTGCATGGACGGAAAAGGATAAAGAGCGGTTTTTTAAGAGAGCCGAAAGGCAATTAAAAGCCGCTGGCATTGATTTTGTGCAGGTAGACCGGGAACAGATAGGTGTAAAAGAGTGGAATGCAGAGAAGCAGACCGCAGGCGCAGTTTATGTATGGCTGACATCATACCCGTATAACCATTTCAGCACAAGGAAACGTGGATTATTAAAAAGGTTGGGAAATTGGGAATGTACAGACCATTTCAAGAAAGGCGGGAGCAAACCAATATATATGCACTCACGCCTTATTTACACCTCATACAGAGAGGAAAAGAAACAATGAAAAGAGAAAGCCCCTACGGTACTGGAATACCATAGGGGCAAAGCTATAAGCCTTAACAATTTGTCTAACAAAAGTATAAATGGCGTATGGCGAAAAGTCAAGGAAATTGCAGGCGCAGAGCCTGCCTTTACCACTTGATAAAAGTATTAACTATCCGACAAAAGAGAGGTAAAAACATATGCCGTATGTAGAGAGAGTTACAAGAGCAGGAAAGACGATAGAGGTAGAGCGTTACTTTACCAGCAGATACAAAAAGCCGGGCATAAAGAGAGGGGATAAAGTAAAGCCAACCAAGGAAGAACAGAAAAAGGTTAATACCAGAGCAGCAGAGAGAAAATTACGATTACTGTTAAATGCCAATTTTGGATATGGGGATTACCACTTAGAACTGGACTACATACGGAAAAAGGGACAACCGGATAGAAGCAGGGAGCAGATGCGTAAGGACATGGATATTTTTTTACGGGAGTTACGCAAAGAGTGCAAAAAGGCAGGCATAGAGCTTAAATATGTGCATGTTATGGAGATTGGTAAAAGAGGGGCACGCCACCACCATTTAGTTATCAACAAGATTGATACAGAGATTTTACAACGATGCTGGTACAAAGCGTATGAGGGACACAATAGGGTAAAGGTATTCCCGTTAGACGATTCTGGAAATTACGCAAAGCTGGCAAGCTATTTTATCAAGTACACAGATACGCACAGGACAGAGGCAGACGGGGCATTACAGGGCAAGCGTTGGAATTGCAGCAAAAACCTTGTAAGACCAGAGCCGGAAATAAGAATAATTTCAGATCGTGCATGGTTCAAATCAGAGCCAACAGCGATAAAAGGTTACTACGTGGACAAAGACAGCGTGAGCAAAGGCGTACATAGCCCGGAATACTACGGATACGGGTACATGAGGTACACGCTGGTAAAACTGGAATGAAAGGGGTTGATAGTTTGATTGTGATAGCTGCGATTGCAATATTTATGGCAGGCGTGGTTGTGGGCATGGTGCTAATGGCACTTGCAGCCGCTGCCAAAAGAAACAATGAGCGGATAGAGAGGGCAGAAAAATATGATTGACAAAATTATTTACTGGTTATTCCAACAGGGGAAAGATTGCAAGCATTGTTGCCTGCGGTGTGAGTATTACGATTTATGCCGTTCAGAAGTAAAACGAGGAAAGGAGCGAAAGAATGAGAAATTTTAGGCTTGACGATGAAAGCGGACATCAAGAGGCATTATTTGAGTGGGCAGCGTACCACATGGACTGTATGCCGGAACTTGAATATATGCACCATATCCCAAACGGGGGAAAGCGAGATAAACGGACAGCGGTAGCACTGAAAAGACAGGGCGTAAAAGCTGGTGTGCCGGATATCTGTTTACCAGTGGCAAGAAACGGATATCATGGGTTGTACATCGAACTGAAAGCAGGCAAAAACAAGGCTACAAAGAACCAAGAAAAGTGGCAAGTATTTTTGAACGACCAAGGGTATTATGCAGTGATCTGTTACGGGTGGCGTGAGGCGGCAAAAGTGATTGAAGAATATTTATTAAAAGCCGACAACGACAAAGCGGCAGCAGTATTACATGAAATGGGAAAATAAGCACGAAAGAGGTAAAAGTATGAGAGTGATTAGCGTTTTAAATTTAAAAGGCGGCGTGGCAAAAACATTTACGGCAGCAAACGTAGCATATGAGCTTTACAGGAGAGGTTACAGAGTATTGCTAATTGATAACGATAAACAGGGCAATTTAAGCAAAGCGTACAGCAGATACGATGCAGAGAACATAGCACCAGTTACAAAGTTACTGGCTGGGGACTGGTGCAACGTAGACGAACTGATACAGCATACAGACTATGAGGGCATCGACATTGTAACAGCGAATATGTCATTGTTTGGGGCTACATGGAATTTAACCAAAGAGGACAGCGAAAACCAGATTGAAAGATACAAAACACTGGTATATGCCAAAGTACAGTATTACGGAGATTGCACCGTATACGGCAAATACGATTACTGCATCATTGATAACCCGCCAGATATCGGGCTGAATGTTGTAAATGCGCTGGCGATTACGGACGAGGTAATAGTACCTGTAAAGGTGGACGAGGACGCATTAGAGGGGCTGGATATCGTGACAGAGCAGATAGAGGACGCAAAAGCATTTAATCCGGCATTAAAGTTGGCTGGCGTATTGATTACGTCATACCAAAACACAGACGGAGAGGCAGCAGGCGTAGAGTGGCTGGAACAGAACACAGATTTTAATATTTTGGGCATTATCAGATATTCCAAGAAAGTAGCAGAAAACACATTTTTGCGAAAGCCCATTTATGAGTACAGCCCATGTTGTGCAGCAGCACAGGGATACAAGAAATTTGTAACGGAATACACAGGAAAAGCGAGGTAAAAAGATATGGCAAAGTTTGGCATTAACGATATTCTGAACGCAAAGACAAAGGCAGCCGGGCAGCAGGCACAGGGATACAAAGAAATCTATTTAAGCCCGTATGAGGTAAAGGCAGCCGAAGAGAACACGCACCAGAAGTTAGAGGGCATAGAAGAACTGGCAGACAGCTTTTTACACGTAGGGCAGGAGCAGCCAACGGTTTTGGCAAGGGTAAATGGAGAATACCGCATAATTGACGGGCACAGACGTAACGAAGCAAACAAGCTGAATTTGGAGCGGGGGCATAAAGAGTATGAAAAAGTGCTTTTCCGCTCAAAGGATATGAGTGAGGCTATGTATGAGTTATCGTTGCTGGCTGGCAATGGATACACGCAGGAGCTGACGGCATACGAAAAAACGAGATTGGTAGAGAGAACCAAGGCGGCACTTATCCGGGCAAAGAAAGAGGACGGATTAGAGATTAAAGGGAAAATGCGTGATCTGATAGCCTCAATGCTGAACGAAAGCAGCACAAACGTAGCACGTATGGAAAGTATCAACAACAATGCAACGCCGGAAATCAAAGAGCAGTTAAAAAGCGGTAGTATTGGAGTAACGGCAGCGTATGAGGCTGCGAAGTTGTCAGAGGCAGAGCAAAAGGAAATTGCGGAGCGGGCAGCAGCCGGGAAAGAGATACGGGCAAATGAAATTGCACAGAAAGTTGCGGAAAAGAAAGCAGCAGAAAAAGCAGATAAGCCGGAAGAACCAAGACCGGGGGACGATTACGAAATAGCACACCCGGAGAGCATTACATCGTTGTGCTATTCATGCTTGTATTATTCGGAGTGCAACGTAAAAACGGGAACATGCCAGAAGTGCGATAAATACCAGAATAAGGCAGAGGCAGAAAAAACAGACGAACAGCGGTATAGCGAAGAGCAGGACAGAATAGACCGGGAAACAAAAGCGAAGCTGCGGCAGCAGGCAGACAATAAAAAAATGGAGCATTTGCCGAGCGATACAGCAAAGCAGCCAAAGGTACACAGGATAAGATTAGCCAAAATGTTTTTTGAAGATGTGGCAAGCGGTAAAAAGCCGTTTGAGCTGCGGAAGAATGACGAGGGATTTAAACAGGGCGATATTTTAGAGCTGGCAGAGTACACAAACGGAGAGGAAACAGGAAGAATCATAAAGGCAGAGGTAACGTATATGCTACAGGAATATGCAGGACTTGCAGAGGGGTACTGCATCATGGCAATTAAGGTAATGGGTATTGTGTCCGAAACGGACACCAAGGGAGTAAAAGCATGATAGAGGATAAAATAAAGCGGGAATATGAATGGCAGCATAGAGAAATAGGGCAACCGACACTTGATGAATTATTTAGCAAAATAAATGAGGCGTTGGGGATAGAACTGTGGATATGGCAAAAAACATATATGACAATGGGAATATACAGACAAATGGGAGCAACCACAGCTCAATGTTTGCGGGTATTGCTTTTTAGCGAAACGACACCGTTAGACTATTCAAGTCCACCAAGAAGTGCGAGGGAACATTGCGAACGGGAACAGTTAAGGGAAATATATCAAAAACTGAATGAGGCAGGGATACAGACAAGACAGGTATTTTGGAGCAGAGAAGAAAAGGAGCAATGGCATGAATCACAGACAATGGAAAAAGAATTATAAAAAGCGATATGGTTATAATCCACCTGCATACATGGATAAGCGAAAGAGAAGAAAGGCAAGGGCGCAGCAGTCCTTGCCTTGTGCTGGTATATCGGTGGAGCAGATAACACAGGCAATGGCAACATTTACAGAGGCAGTATTTACCGCAGCAGGGAATATATGCAATGCATTGGCACAGGCATTTAGCAGACAGGCGCAGGCATTTAATGCTGTGGCAGATCAGTACAAAGACGATAAGGCAGGGGCAATACATGGGGAATAACAAAGAGATACAGCGGCAGCAGTACAACAGAACAGTGGCAATGTTGAAGCAGTACAGAGATGCACAGTTTTTTATACAACACACAACAGACGAAGAGAGCAGACAGCGGACAGCGGCAGCAGTACAGCATATTACGGCGGCACTGAAAGAGATACAGCGGCGCAGGCAGCAGGCAGAAAGAGAGGAAGAGTATACAGCGTTGTGTATGTATTACATGCAGGGCTATACATACGAGCAGATAGAGAAAGAATTGAATACTGGGAAAGATACACCAAGACGCTGGATTACGGCAGCAGTAAAGGAGCTGGCAGTTATGATTTATGGGATTGAGTAAAGCTGTGCGGAATAGCTGCACAAATTTTGCGGTATATTTGCACAAATCCTGCGGTGGACAGGGAAACGGTGCGGGCGGTATAATACAACTGTTAAGGACGCACGAAAGAACTTAAATGTTTTTTCGTGCGTCCTTTTGTTTTTCATCATACTTTTACCTCCTGCCCAACGCATGAAACCTAGGGCGTTGGGTAAAGAAAGAGGCAACATGAAAGAGTGGGCAGAATGGTTTTATAAATCTAAAGAGTGGACGCAGACAAGAGACGCATACATGACAGCACAGCATTACTTGTGTGAACGCTGCGGAGAGCCAGCAAAGATTGTACACCACAAGATTTGGCTGACACCAAAGAACATACACGAGCAGAGCATTACGTTATGCTGGGACAACTTAGAGGCATTGTGTCAGGACTGCCACAACAAAGAGCATCATGCAAAGAACGTGCGTGCAAAACGATATGCGTTTACGGCTGACGGCGAACTAATCCCCCCCATTCAAAAAAATATTTTTCACTCACGATAGACCGAGGGGTAACCCTAATTTTACTCTGCAAGGTCGCACATGCGTGGTGTAGAGGGGGTGGGGTGTATCGAAAGGGGTAAAAGAAATGGCAGCACGAAAGGAAAAGAGCAAAGAAGCCAAGATAAAGAGTGAAAAGACAAGATTAAAAGGGATTTTCAAGGACTTAGACGAAAATAAAAAGAAGTTGGTAACGCCGCTGATAGAAAAGGCTGCTTTTATGTCGATAGAACTTGATGAATTGCAGAACGTGATAGAGGAAACGGGCTGGACAAGTGAGTACAAAAACGGAGAGAACCAGTACGGGACGAAGAAAAGCCCGGAAGCAGAAACATACATAGCATTATCAAAGAATTATGCGGCTATCATCAAGCAATTAACAGAGCTTGTACCTGCGGCAAAACGTAAGCAAAGCAAGCTGGCAGCCCTTAGAGAAGAATAGGGCAAATGCCATATAAAAATTATATCTATGAGTACTACGCAAAGATAAGCAGCGGCGAGATCATCGTAGGAAAATGGATTAAAAAAATATTTGAAATCATCATAAACGGGCTACAAACGCAGGAGTATTTTTTTAATGCCAAGGCAGCCAATAAAGCTATAAAATTCATAGAAACATTTTGCCACCATAGCAAGGGACGTAATGATTTAATCACGCTGGAATTATGGCAAAAAGCTATAGTTTCCACCATTTTTGGCATACAAGATGCAGAAAAAATACGTGTTTTTCGTGAAATTTTTATTGTTATCGGACGAAAAAACGGCAAAAGTTTGTTTGCATCTGCGCTAATCGCATACATGGCTTATTTAGAGCCGGAGTATGGACAGGAAATATACTGTTTAGCGCCCAAATTAGACCAAGCAGCCCTTGTATATGACGGATTCTATCAAATGGTACAGGCAGAGGAAGAGTTGGAAGAGCTGGCGAAAAAACGGCGTAGCGATATCTATATTGCAGAGAGCAATACAGTTATCAAACCGATTGCATTTAATGCTAAAAAGTCGGACGGTTTCAACCCGCAGCTTGTTGTATGTGATGAAATGGCGGCATGGAGCGGGGACGCTGGATTAAAGCAGTATGAGGTTATGAAATCTGCTTTAGGCGCACGTAAACAGCCGATGATTTTAAGCATAAGTACAGCCGGATATATCAACGATAGTATCTATGATGAGTTAATGAAGCGTAGTACAAGTTTCTTAAAGGGAAACAGCAAAGAACGCAGACTATTACCATTTTTGTACATGATTGATGATGTGGAAAAATGGAACGATATAGAAGAACTGAAAAAAGCAAACCCGAATATGGGTGTATCAGTAAAAGAGAGTTTCTTTATTGATGAAATTGCAGTAGCAGAGGGCAGTTTAAGTAAAAAGGCAGAGTTCCTTACAAAGTACTGCAATATCAAACAGAACAGCTCTATTGCATGGCTGGAATATCAGACAGTGGAAAAAGCAGAAGTATTAAAAACACTGGAAGATTTTAGAGAGTGCTATGCAGTGGGCGGTATAGATTTGAGCCAAACAACAGACTTGACAGCCGCAAGCGTGGTTATAGAGAAAGAGGGCGTATTATACGCATTTACACAATTCTTTATGCCGAAAAACAGGCTTGAAACCTTGCAGGCAGCAGATGGAGTACCGTATGACATTTTTGTTAAGAAAGGCATTATTACTTTATCCGGGGACAATTACGTTAATTACAAAGACGTATTTAGCTGGTATGTATGGTTGCTGGAAACATACGGCATAAGGGTTTTGAAAATCGGATATGACAGGTACAGCGCACAGTACCTTGTGGACGATTTGAAAAATTACGGATTCCACACAGATGATGTTTACCAAGGCGAAAACCTCACACCTGTAATACGGGAGTTTGAGGGAATTGTTAAAGACGGCGATTTTAAAATTGTAAACAATAAATTGCTACAGTCGCATTTCTTAAATGTGGCATTAAAGCACAACATGGAAACAAGGAAGTTCCGCCCGATAAAGATAGAACAGCGGGCGCATATAGATGGTTTTGTATCTGTCATAGACGCAATGACGGTAAGACAGAAATACCACGAAGAGGTAGGGGAATTACTGAAAAACGCCGCATAGAAAGGAGAGTAAACGGCATGAGATTTTTAGATTATCTTTTTCATGGCAAAGAATTAAAAGCCATAGGAAATTATTTTAAAATGCTGAACGGCTACAGTCCGACATTTACCAGCTTTAGCGGCGGTGTATATGAAATGGATTTGACAAGGACAGCGGTAAACAATTTTGCCACTCATTGCAGCAAATTAAAGCCGGAGATTGAGGGCAGTGCCCTTAAAACATTGGAAAAGACATTACAGCATAAGCCAAATTATTTTATGGACACAACAAAATTTATTAAGCGTCTGGCAACGTATGTGGCTGTAGAGCATACAGCGTTCATTATTCCGATAGAGGACGAATACGGGCGTTTATGCGGCTGGTATCCATTGCGTGCCGAACGCTGCGAGGTAATAGAGTGCGAGGGGCAGTTATATTTGCGATACCTGTTTGCAAATGGCAGCTATGGGGCTATTGAGTTTGAGCGTGTGGGGATTATGACAGATTTTGAATATAAAGACGATCTGTTTGGAGAGGATAACAGCACGCTTGCACCCACAATGCAGTTGATACATACGCAAAACGAGGGAATCATAAACGCAGTAAAAAACTCTGCAAACATCCGATTTTTAGCAAAAGTTGCAAACATGCTGAAACCAGAGGATATAAAGAAAGAGCGCAAGCGTTTTACAGAGGACAATTTAAGCGCAGACAATGATAGCGGAATGATTATTTATGATAATAAATTTTCCGACTTGAAGCAGGTAGAGAGTAAACCGTATACACCTAACGCATTGCAGATGCAGCACATACAGGAAAATGTTTGTACACATTTTGGTACGAACATGGATATTTTGCAGAACAAATTTGACGAGAATACATGGAACGCCTATTACGAGGGGAAAATAGAGCCTTTTGCAATTCAATTATCTTTAGTGATGACAAACATGAGCTTTACAGAAAGAGAGCGGGCGTGTGGAAATGCTATTTTCTTTTCTGCAAACCGTTTGCAATATGCCAGCAATGCTACAAAGTTGAGCGTAAGCACGCAGCTATTTGACAGGGCATTACTAAACAGAAATGGCGTAATGGATATATGGAATATGGCGCATGTTGAGGACGGAGAAAAATATTATATCCGCAAAGAGTATACAGAGGTAAGCGAACTGCAAAAAGGCAATGAGCCACAAGTAGTTATACAGCAAGTCCCACAGGCAGGGGAACAGAACCTACAACCAGAAACGGGAGAAACACAAGACGGACAAACAGAGAAAGAGGGTGTTAATAATGCCAGTTAAAAAAGAACGGGAATACAGAACGCTGGTAACACCACTCACTGCCCAAGTTGCGAGCGATAAGCGCATAAATACAGAATGTTATGTAGAGGGATACGCCACTACATTTAACGTACCGTATCTTTTATATGAATTTGAGGACGGTACAAAGATTTACGAAAGAATTGACGCACACGCACTGGATAATGCAGATATGAGTGACGTTATAATGCAGTACGACCATACAGGCAGGGTATTTGCCAGACAGTCCAACAAAACATTGATTTTAGAGCCAGATGCGAAAGGCTTATTTGTGGCAGCAGATTTAAGTAAAACAGATTTGGCAAGGGGATTGTATCAGGACATTGACGCAGGCATGATAACAAAAATGTCATGGGCGTTTACCGTAGCAGAGGAAAGCTACGACAGGGAAACACACACAAGAACGATTCTAAAAATCAAAAAAGTTTATGATGTATCAGCCGTAAGTATTCCGGCAAATAACGATACTGAAATAAGTGCCCGTAATTTTGCAAATAGGAGTTATGAGCAGGAAAAGCAGGAGTTGCTTAAAAGGCGGGCTATGATACTAAAGATTAAGGCGAGCTTATAAAAGCGAAAATGAAAAGGAGAAAAACAGAGCATGAGATTAAAAGAAATTGAGGCAAGATTAGCAGAAATCAGAGAAGAGCTGAACACCAGAGCGGCAGAGCTTACAGACGAAGAAATGACAGCACTTGAAGCAGAGGTAACAGCATTACAGGAAGAAAGAACCTCTTTGCAGGCGGCAGCAGAAAAACGCAAAAATTTACTTGCAAGAATTGCTGCGGGAGAGCCTACAGGCGGAGCAGGCACAGAACCTACGACATTCAGAAACTTTGCAGGAGCAGGCGGAACGGGTGCAGCAGCAACAGAGCCAGAGGATAAGTACGACACTGTAGCATACAGAAAAGCATTTATGAATTATGTGTGCAGGGGCGTGGTTATTCCGCAGGAGTATAGAGCAGCAGAAAATACTACGACAGCAGACAGCGGCGCAGTAATTCCAACCTCTATTATGAATGAGATTATTACAAAGCTGGAAAGCTACGGCAGCATTTACGCAAAAGTACGCAAGATTAACGTACAGGGCGGTGTATCCATTCCGATTGCAGATTTAAAACCTACGGCACACTGGATTGCAGAGGAAAAGAGCAGCGATGACCAGAAAGCATCTGCAAAAACTTCTGTAACATTCAACTATTACGGCTTAGAGTGCAAAATTTCACAGAGCATTTTAGCCAATGTTGTTACTCTGAAAATGTTTACTGATCTGTTTGTACCTATGGCAACAGAGGCAATGGTAAAGGCTATTGAGATTGCAATTTTCAATGGTACAGGAGAGGGGCAGCCGCTGGGTGTCACAAAGGACAGCCGGGTAACAACGGTTGTTACGCTGACACAGGAAGAGTATGAGAGCTGGAACGGCTGGCACAAAGTAAAAGGGAAAATGAAAAAGGCGTACAGAAACGGCAGTTTTGTTATGAATCAGTCCACGTTTGATACAGGCATTGACGGCATGGAAGATAAGAACGGGCAGCCGATCGGACGTACAAATTATGGAGTGAACGGAGAGGAAACATACCGTTTCATGGGCAAGAACGTGGAAACCGTAGAGGACGATGTATTACCGAGCTGGGACGATGCAAACGAGGGCGATGTAATTGCGGTATTTATGAGTTTCTCTGATTACGTTATCAATACCAACATGGAAATGCAGGTAGTGAAGTGGACAGACCACGATAACAACAAAATCAAAAACAAGTGCTTAATGGTTGTGGACGGCAAGGTAGCCGATGCAAACGGCATTATCTTAGTGAAAAAGGGCGTTAGGCAGGTATAAGGAAAGAGAGGCACAATATGGCACATTTTGATGTAAAAGAGCTTGAAAAGCGGAAAAAGGAAGATTTACAGAAACTTGCAAATGAGCTGGGGTTGAGTGACAGCGGAACGAAAGAAGAGCTTGCAAAGAGAATTGCGGCAGTAGATGCAGAAGAGCCGGAAGAGGGAGAAACGCAGCAGGGAGAGCCGCAGCAGCCGGAAGTACCGGGAGAAGCAGAACAGGAAACGCCAAAGCCGGAAGTGTCCGAAACGGACACAGAAAAAGACGGTGTGAGAGTAACGGTTATTGAAACCTACAAAGATAAACAGGCGCAGCAGACATTTAGACCGGGCAAAGAATTTGTTGTAACAGCAGAACGTGCAGAGGTTTTAGTGGCAGCAGGAGTGGCGAAAATCACAAAGTAGAGGCGGTTTTATGGAAACAATATTAACAGATACCATAAAAAGCAGCATGAGGATTTTAAGCAAATCCGCAGTGATTGAACAGGACATAAACAACAGTATTGCAGCCTGCAAGTTGGATTTACAGCTTGCAGGCGTGGTAAATATCAATGAAAACGATGCGCTTATTATTAGAGCCGTTACGTTGTTTGTAAAAGCAGAGTTTAATTACCAAAATGCAGCAGACAGATACAGGCAGAGCTATGAGGCGTTGAAAATGTCACTGTGTCTTGCCGGAGATTACAACACAAAAGAGGGATAAGATGCAGGAAGAAATTACGTTATGCGAGCAGATCAATGACAGCGAGGTAGAGAAAACTATTATTTTCTGTGACGTTGAGAGCATTACGCAAAGCGAGTTTGAGGCAGTGGGGCAAAAGGACATAAAGCCGCAATACAAGTTTGTGGTATGGAGTTTTGAGTACAGCAATCAAACAGAAATTGAGTACAACGGGCAGAGGCTGACGGTATACCGAACATACAAACGGAAGAACGAAGAAAAGACAGAATTGTATGCAGAAAAGCGGGTGGGCAGACGTTGAGTAAAGAAGTAGATATAAAAGACCTTGCAACAGAGATTGCAGCCGGGCTTACGGAATACGACCAGAACGTAGCGGACGAAATAAAAACGATAGTTGATGATGTGGCACAAGAGGGTGTGGACGAACTGAAACAGAGCAGCCCAAAGCTGACAGGCAGTTATAGAAGAGGTTGGAGAAAAAAACAGACCTATGCAGATACCCGCACCAAAAGGAATACAGTGTTTAATAAAACAGATTATCAACTTACGCACTTACTGGAATACGGACACGCAAGTAGAAACGGCGGGCGTGTAAATCCGAGGGTACATATTAAGCCTGTAGAGGAAAAAATGGTAACAGAATTGCAGGAACGTATAGAAAAGGTGGTGCAGCAGTGAGGTTAGAAATAATAATTGACAGGGCAAAAGCAACGGGGCTGCCACTTGCAAAAGATGCGTTCCGGGAAACGAAAGAAAACCCGTTACCAGTGCCGCCATATCTTGTGTATATCGTACCACAGGTAGTTGGGCGTGGAAGTGATGAAAGAATTTTGTTACATGAGATACACGCAGCACTGGAACTGTACACAGACAAAGTGGCAGACGGCAGTTTAGAGAAAGAAATTGAAGAGAAAGTGTTATTTGATGTGGATTACACAAAGTACCAAGATACGATTGAAAGTGAGGATATGGTACAGACCGCATACGAATTTACAATTTACGAGAAAGTGAGAAAGAAAGGATAAGGATATGGATAGCGAAAGAATTATTTTGGGCAGTGGAAAGCTGTATTGCATGGTTTTTACTGGGGAAATCCCGGAAGATACAGCGATTGAAACAGATGCAAACCAGCTTGCACATATCAAGGGCGGCGCATCGTTGGAGTATACCGCAGAAACATATACGGCAAAGGACGATTTGGGCGTTGTACAGAAAACGGTTTTAACCAGTGAAGATGTGACATTAAAGGCAGGGTTGCTTACATGGTGCGCAAAGACACTTGAAAAATTGTGTGCAACAGCGAGAGTAACCGAAACAGCCAAAAAGAGAACTGTAAAAATCGGTGGAATCAAAAACCAGAACAATAAAAAATACCTCATTAGATTCTTACACGAAGATAGTGAGGACGGCAATATCAGAGTAACGATTGTGGGAAGAAATGAGGCAGGCTTTAGCTTTACATTTGCCAAAGATGCAGAAAGCACAATCGAGCCGCAGTTTAAGGCGCACCCGTTGGATAAAGACGGCACATTATTGATTTTTGACGAGGATATCGTTACAGAAGTGTAAAGAAAAAGCTGCGGGGCACTTCCCGCAGCTAAAAAAAGGAGAGTAAAGCATGGCGAACAAAAGCTTTAATTTTGGAAAAATGAAACGCAGTTTTTATACAACGACACTGAAAGACGGCAAAGTAGTAATTGTAAACATGCCAAAGAAAAGCACATTTGAAAAGATGCAGGAAATCAGTGATCTGGACGAAGAGGAAGTGGACGGCAAAGAAGTATATAAAACAATGTTGTCACTTATGGCTGAAATCTTATCTAACAATAAAAACGGGGAGCGGATTACAGCAGAGTATTTGGAAAGCGAAGAGTACGACATTGAGGAAATCGTGGCATACATTAACGATTATGGCGATTTTGTCAATTCGATTAAGAATAACCCAAATTAAAAATGCCGTATTATCCGGGCGGCGGCAGCGGGGACGAGGTGCATTATAGATTAAATACAAAAGGGGAAAAGCTGGTAATTGACTATCTGAACATCACAATATTTGATGTGCAGGAAATGCCAATAGATTTGTATTTATATTTTATGCGAGAGGCAAATATACATAAGCTCATGCAGACGAAAGAGGGCAGAGAGTACTTAGATAATTGCTGGAGAATGGAACAGACAAAGCCGGATAGGAAGAAACTGCGGGAAAAGATGCGGAAAGGAGAGCGGTAGCATGGCAGCAGGAAATATTAAAGGCATTACCATAGAAATTGGCGGCGATACTACCAAACTGTCCAAAGCACTTTCTGGGGTAAACAGCTCATGCAGTTCTTTACAGAAAGAATTGAGGGAAGTAGACAAGCTATTAAAACTAGATCCCTCAAATACAGAACTTTTGGCACAAAAGCAAAAGATTCTGAAAGAAGCTATAGGCAGCACAAAAGAAAAGCTGGATACGCTGAAAGAAGCGGAAAAACAGGTACAGGAACAGTTTGAAAACGGCGAGGTAAGCGAGGAACAGTACAGGGCACTGCAAAGAGAAATTGCATCAACGGAAATCAAACTGGGAGATTTGGAGCAGCAGGCGCAGGAAAGCAACAAAGAGCTTGAGGGCGTGGCAGATGCAGCGGACGATACCGCAGAAAAAGTAAGCAAGATTGATGCAGCAGCAAATGCACTGGACACTGTGAGCAATAAAGCAGGAGCAGCAGCAAAAGCATTAGCCCCGTTGTCCGCAGGAGCGGCAGCAGTGGGGGCTGCATCGTATGCGGCGGCAATGAACATAGATAACGGCTATGACATTGTAATAACAAAAACAGGCGCAACAGGCGAAGCACTGGAAAGTCTGCAAGGCAGCATGGAAAATATATTTACAAATTTACCGATTGACGCAGAAACAGCAGGTACGGCAATCGGAGAAGTAAATACACGTTTCCAGCTCACAGGGGAAGAACTTGAAAAACTGTCACAGCAGTTTATAGAGTTTTCCGAAATCAATGATACAGACCTCAATACATCAATAGATAATGTTGATACGATTTTAAATAAATTCAATGTTGATGCATCACAGGCAGGCAATGTACTGGGACTTTTGACAAAGACAGGACAGGACACCGGGTTATCAATGGATACATTGGAAAATTCGTTGATGCAGAACGGCAGCACCCTAAAAGAAATGGGGTTAGGGATTACAGAAAGTGTAAATTTACTGGCAGCATTTGAAAATAACGGTGTAGATGCAACAACAGCAATGGCAGGCTTGAAAAAGTCTGTTAAGAATTATACCGCAGAGGGATTAAGTACAAATGAAGCACTGCAAAAGACGATTGACAGAATCAAAAACGCCAGCACAGAAACAGAGGCGCTATCTATAGCACAGGAAACGTTTGGCTCTAAAGGTTTTGCGGAAATGGCGCAGGCTATCCGAGAGGGTAAGTTGAGCTTAGACGATTTGGGCGCATCGTTGGACGATTACGGGAACGTAGTACAGGATACCTATGAGGCAACATTAGACCCATGGGACGAAGCGAAAACAACGCTGAATAATCTGAAACTTGCGGGCAGTGATTTGGCAGGCACAGCATTATCAGCATTGAAGCCTGCCATTGAAAAAGTAACAAGTGCAGTAAAGAACTTTACGGACTGGTTTAGAAACTTGTCAGATGGGCAGAAAGAAACGATTGCTATTATTCTGGCAGTTGTGGCAGCTTTAGCCCCGGCATTATTGATTATAAGCAAGGTGGCGGGGGCGATATCGAGCATAATAAACGTATGCAAGATGTTAAAGCCTGCGATTGCAGCAGTAAATGCAGTAATGGCAGCGAATCCCGTAATGATAGTAGTGATAGCAATAGCTGCATTGGTGGCGGCGTTGGTTGTCTTATATAACAAGTGTGAATGGTTTAGAGAGATAGTTGACGGTATTTTTTCTGCAATCAAAGATTTTGTGGGAAATGCCATTGATGCAATCAAAGAATTTATAAGCGCAGTATGGGACAAAATACAGGAGATATGGGGATTTATACAGCCGTACATAGAAATGATATGGGGCGTAATTCAGCAGATCATGGCAGATATTGCACAGATTTTTAGCAACACATGGGAGATCATAAAAGCAGTGTGGGATTTGGTAGCACCGTATTTTATGATTTTGTGGGAAGCAATAAAAACTGTATTTTCTGTAGTTGGCGAAGTGCTAAGCGGCTTCTTTTCGGTTGCGTGGGAGCTGATTAAAACCGTTTGGGACGTTGCGGTAATGTACTTTACTACAATTTGGGAAAATATCAAAATTGTATTTTCTGTAGTAGCGGAAGTGCTAGGGGCGTTCTTTAGTACGGCGTGGGAAGTCATAAAGGCAGTATGGGACGTTGTAGTAGCGTATTTCCAAGCGGTATGGAACGGTATTAAAACAATCTTTTCAGTAGTAAAAGATGTATTAACGGGGAATTTCAGTGACGCATGGAACGGAATTAAAAGCATTTGGGCTGGTTTTGCTAATTTTTTCAGCACAGCATGGAACAGTGTAAAAACAATATTCAGTGCAGTAGGAAATTTCTTTAGGACAACATTTAGTGCAGCGTGGGAGGCTGTAAAACAGGTATTTGCAAACTGGGGCAGCTTTTTCAGCGGCTTATGGGACAGAATCAAAAGCACGTTTTCTAATTTGGGCACTGCAATATCAAATGCAATCAGCGGGGCAGTACGTGCCGGAATCAACGGAGTAATAAGCACGATTGAAAGAACTATTAACAGTGCAATAGGGCTGATTAACGGGGCAATCGGTTTAATCAATAAGATACCGGGCGTAAACATAGGCGGGCTGGGATATTTAAGCCTGCCAAGGCTGGCACATGGTGGTGTATTACAGAATGGTGCGGCAATGGTTGCAGAGGCGGGACCAGAGTTAATACAAATGGTAAACGGTCAGACGATTGTAACACCATTGACACCAACGGCGAGAAATACCGCAATGGATACCGTAAACGGTAAACAGGGCGGCAGTACAACAAATGAAATTCAATTGAAAATTGAGAATTTTTACAACAACAGGGAACAGGACATAAGAGAACTTACAGAGGAAATATTGGAAATTGCAGACCAAATAAAAGAAAGGGAAGAGGCGGCATATGCTTAGTGAATATTTTGAAAGTGCAAATAGCTTTACCTATAACGGCATAAATTCGTTGGATATGGGGTTATTTATTACAGGGCAGAGTGCCGCCGATTCAGCAGCAGAGCCGGAGATTGAAACCGTAGAAGTGCCAGCAAAGGGCATATTGATACAGGACAATAGAATAGACACGCTGGACAATCAGAGATTTAAAGATTACGAGCAGAAATATACATGCTGTGTAGATGCGACACAGGGCAGGAGCTTAGAAGAACTGGCACACAGCATTTATATGTGGCTGTATGCGCCGGGAATAGAGTATAGCAGGCTGTACGACACTTACAATACAGAACGCTATAGGCTGGCGTATATAAACAGTAATGCCAGCGTGTCAGAACTGGCAAAGCGGTTACTGGGAGAGATAGAAATAACATTCATGTGCAAAGCATATGAAAGGCGGCTGAATGGGGATAAGACAATAACCCTAACGAAAGCAGCAACCATATACAACACAGAGGGATTTACGGCAACGCCGTATATAAAAATAACGGGAAATGGTGGTATTACGCTGTATATCAATAACCGGGCACATACCTTTAAAGATGTGAACGAATATATTGAGATTGATGGCGAAATAATGAACGCATACAAAGGCGATTTGCTACAAAACAGTAAAATGGTTACTACTCTTTTCCCAAAGCTGGCAGCAGGAGCAAATAACATAAGCTGGGCTGGCAATGTTACAAAAGTGGAAATTATACCGAGGTGGTGCAGACTTTGATACCGATTCTATATGATGCCTTAGAAAAAGATTTTACGACAAATGGAATAGGGTTTTTAACAGATGCGGTAAGCTGCATTGTAACCGAGGAAAGAAACGGAATATATGAGCTTGCGTTGACGTATCCGACAAAAGGACATTTGGCGAAATACTTAGAGAATGACGCAATCATAAAAGCAAAGGCGAATGATGAAGATAACCCGCAGCTTTTCCGTATTTACAACCATACGAAAGCTGTAGGAGAAAATACAACATGGTACGGGGAACATATCAGTTATGAACTGAACGGCAACCCGGTAGACTGTTTTACAGTAAGTGAGGTAAACGGAGAACGGGCATTACATGAGTTGCTGGACGCAGCGATATTGCCACATGAGTTTACCTGTGCAAGTGATATTACCACAACCAACAGCACCAGTATAGACGGGGCTGTAAGCGTCAGAAACGCTATGGGCGGCACAGAGGGCAGCTTATTGGACGTATGGGGTGGAGAATATCACTACGACAATTACAGAGTAGAGCTTTTAAAAGCAAGGGGCGTAGACAATGGCGTAACGATCGAGTACGGCAAGAATCTGATAGATGCAAAGCAGGAAAAGAATATTGCAGATGTTGTAACGGTAATTTTCCCATATGCGAAATATACCGCAGAGGGAGCGGAGCAGAAAACATACATAACATTGCCGGAAAAGGTATTACAGCATGAGAATGCAAACAAATATGCAACGCTGCGGTGTGAGATTGTAGACTTTTCCGGGGAATGGGAAAGCGGAACAATAATTACTACTGACATGCTGCGAGCAAAGGCAAAAGAGTATTTGGGCAAATTAAGCACAGAGCCAAAAGTAAATATTACCTTGTCTTTTGCATCGTTGAAGAAAACCAAAGATTATAAAAATATAAAGGCTTTTGAGAGTGTAAAGCTGTGCGATATTGTTACGGTTAAAATCTTGCCGCTTGATATCAACGTAAAAGCAAAGATTACGAAAGTAAAATATGACAGCATAAAAGAACGTTACGAATCGCTTGAAATTGGAGCAGCCCGCACGAATCTGACTAAAACCATTACTGCGGCACAGAAAGAGGCGCAGGAGCTGATAGTAAAGAACCAGACAAGAGCGGAGCAAATCAAAAAGCAGATTGAGAACACCATTAAAAATGTGACTGCGGCAATCACTGGCAACAGCGGCGGGTATGTAGTATTGCACCCGGAAAAGAACCCGCAGGAAATATTTATACTGGATACGCCGGATATGTCCAAGGCTAAAAATGTATGGCGTTGGAATCTTGCCGGACTGGGGCATAGTAGCACAGGTGTAAACGGAGAATTTACAACAGCAATTACCGCAGACGGTCAGATAGTAGCAAACTTTATTACAGCCGGGGAATTAACCGGGGCTATCTTAAAAGCCGGAACAGTGTACGCAGAGGCATTAGATGTAGAGTACAGGAATAAAGTAACCAAACATGCAACAGATGCAGCAGAGGCGGCATTAAGCAGTGCAAAGCAGTATGCGAATGGATTACAGGAAAGTACCAACAAAGAAATTCAAGATGTAAACGATGCTATTTCAAATATCAATAATGAACTGGAAACAACAGTAGCAGACGGGATTATTACGGAATCTGAAAAAGCTGCAATCCAGAAAATGTTGCAGATCATTGTGAAAGAAAAAGAAGAGGCAGACGCAAAACACGAAGAATTATTTGACAATGATTATGTGCCGCCTGCGGAATTGAACGCAATGCATAAAGCATGGCTTGCTGTGTTCGGAACGGCAAACACAGCCAAATATAATGTGCTGGTTGCGGCAATCAATGATGTTGTAAATTCCGAAACAAAAGAAGAAATTGAAAAAAATATGGAAACGTACAGAACTGCATACAGTGAGTATGGCAGTGCGGTTACGGAGTACCAGACAGCCGTAGCTATTGCGATAGAGGCAGCAGCAAATGCATATGCAGCAGATAAAGCAAACAGCGTAGGCGAAACCGTCACAAAGGAAATGACGGCAAAAATTGAAAGTACAGCATCAGAAATCACATTGCTGTGCAAAACCATTGAAGAGTACAACATGCACAATTATGTTGCGGGTGGCGATTTTAAAGGCGGTTTTACCGATGAGTGGTATACGAGCAGCGAAAACAACGCAGTTATTACAGACAGCACACTGGGAATATGTGCGAAGATTTTAAAAACTTCCAGTACATCATCATACATACGGTGCAAGATTGGAGTATTGCCAGCCGGAACGTACAGGGTACGGTATAAGGCGGCAACTGCAAGCGGATACGAAAGCACTGCAAGGATACAGTGCAGCTTTTATACCTATCAGACAACCGCAGCCGGATTGCTGAAAAGCACAGAATGGACAACCATAGAAAGAGAAGTGACATTACCAGAAAGCACGAGCACAAGATATTTATATCTGTATGCCTACGTGCAAGGGGCAACAGTATATGTAAAAGATGTAGAAGTACTGGGGCAGATGTCGGTATACACAGAAGCACAGTTAAAAATAAACAGTGATTCTATTACGCAGGAAGTTAAAAGAGCCAAGGGTATAGAGGAAGAATTAAGAGCCTCTATTAAAGTGAATGCCGACAGTATCACAAGCTGTGTAACAAAGGGAAATGTGAGTAGTTACATTACGCAGTATTACAACAATGTCATTGTTGCATTTAACAATAACTCAAAATATGTGCAAATTAGCGCAGGAGAAATTGCAGTATATGATAATGGAGTAAGTGCATCAAAAAAACGTGCAGCGTTCGACCAAAACGGCAATCATTTTTACAGAGATAACTACTATGTGGGGAAAATTGGTACAAATCAATGGACAAGTAACAATGCACACAAAGGACTTGTATTTGATTTAGAGCCGCAGGGTAAGTATATGGCATGGGCACAAAGGGCAACCGAGAGTGCAAGCGGATACACAACGATTTTATGTTACTCAAGGGCAAACAGTATATATACAAACGCTGGTTTAAATTTAGGCTGCAATATGTATGGCAACGGCTGGATACTGGACAATGTAGACCTGCGGAACTGTAGCGCAAATGGTTATACAACTTTTACAGGGACATTACCAGTTGTATTGGAAATACATAAAACAGACAATAACGGCGGTATTGGTTGGACATATGGAAACGTGTATATAAAGAATGGCTTAATAACAAGTATTCCACAATAAAGGAGCAGGACATGGAAAAAGAACAGGTTGAAATTACAGAAGAGGCAACACCGTTGCCGCTTGAATTAAATAAAGCACCAGCACCATTACAGGAAGAGGAAAACAAAGCAAAGACGGATACATTTAATTTTACAGAGGCAGTATTGCTTGCAATGAATGAAGAATAAAGGAGAGTGCGCAATGAGCAAAGAACAGGAAGAAATGCAGCAGGCAACAGAGGAACATATAGAGCAGCCGTTACCAGATGAACCAAAAGAGGAACAGAGTGAGCCAATGGGAATACTTACAAGCCGAGCGCATGAAGATATGACATTAGCAATTTTACAAGTACAGGCAGCCTATGGACTGCCAGCATATTTAACAGATCTGATTGTAACGGCAGTGCTTGCGGATATCCGGGGCTGTGCAAATAAGGATTTGCTTAATACATTGAGCAGAAAGGAGTAGCACATGGCGTTACAGAATGTACAGAGAATACAGATTGAGCTTGACGGCAGCGCACCTTTTGAGTATGTCGTGGCAAAAGCTGGGGAAAAAGAAAGCCGGATAGTGGAAGTTACACTGTTGGAGAATAAGAAAGAGTTTACCATACCAGCCGGGACAACAGCAAAAATTAAGTATTACAAGCCAGACGGCAAATTTGTATTGAACAATGCCACAATCAGCGGGAATGTTATTACAGTGACATATACAGAGCAGATGCTGGCAGTTTCCGGCACTGGGCGTGGGGAAATTGTTTTATACAACGGAACAGCCGTATTACGAAGCGCAACGTATTACACGAAGATTACACCAACGGTGTACAAGGAAAATGGGCTGATAAGTGATAATGAGTTTTTGGATATGGCAGAAAGCATTATTGCAATGAATCAGCAGACAGATAAGGCAATAAATGCAACCAAGAGTGCAGAACAGGCGGCAGCAGATGCCAATACAGCAACAGCAGCAGCCAATAGCGCAGCAAAAGCGGGAAATGCAGCGGCTACAGCCGGAAATAATGCAGCAAAGGCAGCGAATGATGCAGCAAAGGCGGCAAATAATGCAGCAAACAGTGTAGCACAGACAAAGAAAGATGCAACAGCGGCAGCAGAAGCCGCCAACAGTGCAGCCAAGGCAGCAAACGAAGCGACCACAGCAGCCAATAGTGCAGCGAAAGAGGGAAATGCAGCAGCCGCAGCCGGGAACAGCGCAGCCAAGGCAGCGAATGATGCAGCAGCAGCGGCAAATGAAGCCAAAGCCAATACAGTAACAGCAACACAGAACGCACAGACAGCAACCAGCGAGGCGAACACAAAGGCAGCAGCCGCCAATAATGCAGCCGTAGCGGCAAATAAAGCGGCGGCAGCCTGTGAGAATATGGCAAAGGGAATTAACAGTATGACGGACAGCACAACGGGCATTACCTACACAATAGGGATTAACGGCGGCATGGTGTATTTAGAATCAGTATAAGGAGCAGAGCATGGCAAGAATTTATTTAGCGGATAAAGAAACATTGGACAGTACGCACGCAAATACAAATGCAATTCTGGCAGCATTAGAGGAAAGCGGCGGGGAACATAAGAAAGCGGTACGTTATGGTATCAAAATCAGCAAGAGCGACAGCGGAAAGAAAAGCCGGGTAACGTACCTATATGACGCTGTAGGCATGACCCCTGCGGCGATGAACTATACAGACGGTGTTTTTAACTATGGTAGCTGGGGCAATGTGGAATTTGTAAAGAATAACTACCCTTGCATGGTTAAGTTTGACGGTACAGAGGACTACAAGTTACTGGCAACAGATTACTCATTAAAGGCAGACGGAACAACGGCAAGCGATGTGGCAAACGTGGATTATGCGGGTAATGCAATGGCAGCATTTAAGGGCGGCTGGCTGTGCCAGTACGAAACGGCTACAGACGAATACATCATTTGGAGTAATGTAAAATACGATGACGGGTACAACGCATACCACAGAACAGCACCAGACGGAGTTATCAGAGAGGGATTCTACCGCAGAATCTACACACCTGCATTATTAAATAATGTAGCAAGGTCATTAAGTGGGCAGCAGCCAATGGCAAGCAAAAATGCAACGCAGGAACGTACATACATTAAAGCAAACGGCGATGTATGGGAGCATACAAGCTGGTGGGAATGGAATTATATTATTGCACTGTTAAAGATTATGGCAAAATCAGAGGATTTACAGGAAGCATACGGCAATGGAAACATGAGCGGTTATGTGAATGATTCAACGAAGTATTACGGAGTACTTGCCACAGGTAGTATGGACGATAAAGGGCAGTTTTACGGATATAATGCCGGAAATAAACAGATTAAGGTATTCCATACAGAGGCAATGTGGGGCGATCAGTGGGAGCGTATCTGTCAAATGGTTTGTGATAAAGGCGTTGTGAAAGTGCAGCCATATGGAGATTGTAATTTAACTGGTGCAGGATTTGAAAAAGTGCTAGATTTTGCAGATTACGGAGTAAGTGGTAGCGTTGGCGGCTACATGAAAGATACCGTTATGACGAAAGCGGGACGTTTCCCGGTAACATATACAGGCAGCAGCTCAACATATCTGTGTGATTACTTTTGGTTGAATACAGGCATTGTGGCTGTGCCTCTTGTGGGCGGCCACTGCAACGACGGGCTGCGTTGCGGGGCTTCCGTGTACTTGAACAACACCGCTGGCAATGCGGGCTGGAGCTTTGCGCCCGGTCTTTCTTGCAAAATGCCTAATGCTGCGTAAGCAGTAAAGGGGGAACGGGGGATTTCTCCCCCGCAGGAAAGTACAACATACGAAAAATTAACGGTAGAGAGAATATAATAGGGGATTTCCGGGGCGTGGCTGTGCCTCTTGTGGGCGGCAACTGCAACAACGGGCTGAATTGCGGGGCTTACGTGAACTTGAACAACACCGCTGGCAATGCGAACTGGAACATTGCGCCCGGTCATTCTTATCAAATTATGGAAGATTAACCAAATGCCCCGGAAATTCCTACACCGCTGGCGGTTGAAATACCGCTGAAAGTGAAAATACAGCCGCAAAAGGTGCAGTATGGTAGCCGGGGCGAAGCCCTTAGTTGCATAGCGTGGCGAACTACTGCAAGGCGATAAGAAAGAGAATAAGAATGATTAGTTTTAACGGCGTAAGCGAACAACTGTATATACCAGAAGAACAAATAAAAGATATATAAAATGCATCAAAAGGAAAGAGCAAGAAAGAACAGGCGCAGATAGTAAAAGCGAATGTAGAACACTACAGAAAAGAGCTGGATAAAAGATTAAAGAACAATACATTTGCACCGAAAAGACATAAAACAAAAATCATACAGGAAAATTCCTGCAAGAAAACACGAAAGATAGTAAAGCCACAATATATGTATGAGCAAATGGCGCACCATTCCGTAATGCGGGTATTTGTGCCGATTGCAATGAGAGGCATGTATTACCATGTGTACGGGAGTATACCGGGAAAAGGTGTACACAGAGGAAAAAGAACTGTAGAACGGTGGATAAGAGAGGATAGCAGAAACTGCAAGTACATATATAAGCTGGATATACGGCATTTCTTTGAGAGTGTGCCGCACAGAAGATTAAAGAAAGCACTAAAACGGAAAATCAGAGATAGAGAGTTACTAAAGAAATTATTTATTATCATAGACAGCCATAAACCGGGGTTGCCGTTAGGCTATTACCCGTCACAGTGGTTCGGTAATTTTTATTTGCAGCCACTAGATCACTTTATCATGGAGCAGTTACATGTAAAGCATTACATACGGTATATGGACGATATGGTTATATTCGGAAACAATAAAAAGGAACTGCATAAAGCAAGGCTGCAAATTGAGAAATTCATAACGGAAGAGCTGGGATTACAAATAAAGAAAAACTGGCAGGTATTCCGTTTTGACTATGTAGACAGAAAAGGCAAGCGCAGAGGCAGACCGTTGGATTTTATGGGGTTCAAATTTTATAGAGACAGAACAACGATACGAAAGAGCATATTACAGGGTATACGTGGCAAGGTCAACCGGGTAAAGCGAAAAGAAAAGATTACGTGGGTAGATGCAGGTAGTTTACTTTCTAGGCTGGGCTGGATTTGGCATAGTGACACTTACGCATATTACGAAAGATACATAAAACCATATGTAAAAGTGAAAGTGCTAAAAACGCTGGTTTCAAAGCACGCAAGAAAGGAGAATGAACGCAATGGAATGGTACGCAGCAGAAAGCACTGCAGAAGAGAAACCAAAAGAGCTGGATATAACAAGCAGCCCGCACCTTGTATATAAGAGGCGCAATATTGAAAAAGTACCCATGAGTAATGAAAATGAGGAAAGCATGGCAGGAGAAAAGTGGGTATATGAAGAATGTATGCAGGATAAAGAAGAGTATGAGAGCCAGCAGGCAGAGTTATTAAGCCCAACTACAGAGGCAATCATGCAGGAAATTTCCGCATTGCAGATGCAGCAGACAGAAACGCAGATCACACTTGAAATGTTAATGGAGCAGTAGAAAGGCGGCACAGACATGTACGAAGAACTGAAAAAGAAATACGATAAAGGCTATATCACAAAGGCAACATTAAAAGGCTGGGTACGCATTGAGCGTAAGGTAAAGGGCAGAGGGATTACAGAGGAACAGTACGAGCAGATTACAGGCGAAAAATACGAGGCATAGGAGAAACACAGAGAAAATGGTAGAACAGGTAATAACTTACATTACGGCAAACTGGGTAGCATGGTTATTTGCCGGAGCGTATGCAATTCTTATTGCACTTTATAAAAAAGAGAAACAGCAGCATAAGGAAGAAAGAGAAGAAAACAAGGCAGTGCGTGAGGGATTGCAGGCACTTTTGCGGCAGCAAATCATAGATATTTGCCTAAAGTATGAGGAACGCAAAGAAGCCCCGGCATGGGCAAAGCAGGCTGAAACATCAGCATATAAAGCCTATGAAAAGCTGGGCGGCAATGATGTAGCACACGCAATGCATGAAAGATTTATGCAACTGCCATTATCAGACGGTAATTTAGAAACAGAAAGGATACATTAGCAGTAAATGACATATCGCAGGAGAAAGCGGCGTAGAAGAGTGACACCACAGGCGGCGGTAAGCTGGCTGTGGGAGTTCAGTAAAAAAGTGGTGTGGACGGTAACACTCTTATACATTGTGTCGTTTGTGTTCGCAATGGTTTTATGTTGGCGAGAGCTACAGTTCATAGGAAACACAGCGGCAATAACAACACTGATTACAGAATCAAACGAAACATTCCGGGTAGTTGTTGGTGGATATCTGATTAAAGCAGGAATAGAAAACGCCTGCAAGATTGTTACCAGTAAGCAAACGCCGCAGGAAGAAACAGACGATAACGCAGAGGGGTAAGGTGGTAATATGGGCTTTATCATGGAAAATATCAGAGTTATAGGAATTGTGTACCTTATAGGTGCAATCATTACTTTTATTGGTTTATTTGCTTTTTTTATGTGGGCGGCAAAGGCAGATGCCAAGGAACAGGAATTATACCCGGAATATCCGATAGAAGATGAAAACGAACCATTCAGCTTGTACATAACGGTTGTATTTATTATTTCCATTATGACGGCAATTATATGGTGGGGCGTACCGCTTTTGTTGGGTGGGTTGCTTCTTTATGACAAGATAACGCAGGAGTACCCGCAGTTAATGGGTGGCATGAATGACACAGAAGAAAAAGAAAACGGAAAGGAATAGAGAAAATGGAAAAAGTACTTTTTTATGTAGCGGCAGCATTGATTGCTGTAATGGTTTTGACACTGTGGGTAAATATTATTGTGGCAATCACAAAAAAGGTTGTTGCGTGGGACAAGTTCCCGGTGCAGGTGTGGGTAATGATTGTAGCCATTGCCTCTACATTGATTACCGTAGCAGCATTTGCACAGTATTTTAATATTGCAATGTTGTGGTATTACTGGGTAGCAGCTATTGCGCTGGGCTTTTTGGTATGCTATGCGGCAATGTTTGGATATGACAACCTTTATAAGCAAATCATGGAAACTGTACAAAAGATAAGGGAACTACTGGCAGGAATCACAAAAGACGCTGAATAGAAAGAATGAGGATAAAACTATATGAGCGTATTGATTGGACACGCAAGCATCAGCGAGAACGGAACTATTAACGGAAAAAAGGGAGATCAGACGGGAAAAGAGGTATGTGTAAGAAACTTTTATAGTAAACCATGGGATTTTATGGCAATCCACCCGGACGCAAACGTAAGAGAGAAGCACGCAAAAGCGGTAGAGGCAGGCTGTGCAAATAACAATATCGGATACGGACAGGGCGATAGAAACACGCTGAACACAGAGGCAAAGAAAGTAAATTATGATTTGTCAAAAGTAGGGCTGTGCAATACGGACTGTAGCGAGTTTCAGAACGTGTGCGCCGTTGCATCTGGCGCAGCAGGCGTAACGCATGGCAGTAATGGGTGGACTACAGCAACCATGCGTAACGCATTAAAGGCTGCGGGCTACAAAATCATTACAGACAGTGCATTTCTGAAAAATGAAAATTACTGTGTAAGAGGTGCAATCTATGTAAAAGAAAGCTCACACACCGTATGCGGACTGACAAATGGAACATACGCAGCACAGACGCTTGCAAAAGCAGGGATTGGGGGATACGCCGGAAATAACAACTATTCTGGCAAAGGAATTGGTACAGCGGTTGCAAAATGCGATATGAACATCAGAAGCGTAGCAGAAGTAAAGAGCAATACTGTATACAGTTCGATTAAAGCGGGCACAAAAGTAGAAGTGCTGGAGGTGTTGGCAAATGGCTGGTATAAGATTGTATGGGCGGGCGCATCTTGCGGCTATGCTTATACATCGAATACAAACAATAAGTATTATACATATACCGCCAACAGCAAAAACAACAGTACCAGCACCAGCGGCAGCAGTGGATTAAAGCAGACGCAGAAACCAGAATCAGCGTTGTGTTTTGATAAGACGCTGGCGGGTGCATATGTTGTTACAGCGGACAAATTGCACATGAGAGCAGGAGCAGGAAAAACAAAAGCGGACTATGGAACTATCGCAGAGGGTGGCAAAGTACATTGTTACGGATATTACAACAAAGAAAAGGGGACAGGTGCAAAATGGCTGTATGTTGCCTGCGGAAACGTAACGGGATACTGCCATAGCGATTATCTGAAAAGAGCATAATATGGACGCACAAACAGCGGGCAGAGTTTTGGCGGCGTTGGTAATATGTAGCGGGCACAATAAAGGCTGTGACGAGTGCCCGGCATACGATGTAGAAGCCACAGGAGAAGCACAGCAGAAACGATGCAATGAATTATTGAGCGATAGCAATATTGAAAAAGCATTAGAAACAATGAGAGGATAAAAGAAAGGGTAGCGGTGTGAGCCGTTACCCTTTTTGCCTACTGATTTAAAACCAGATCATAAAATACGTTTTCAGATAAAATCTGTATGTCCTTGCCTTTTAAAATAAGTGATTCAGCCTTTTTCTGTTTATTGCTTTTACCGTCTTTTATGAGACTGCAAAAATCATTATTGCCGAGAATTAAATAATTTGTTTTGGCTGTGACGTTATCCCCGCACTGCCCGCCGAGGTTTACCACAAGTTGCATGGCATCTTTACGCTGCATCTTTTCTAATGTGCCAGTGAATACACAAAGCTTGCCGTAAAGCGGGTGGCTGATATCAAAATTATCTGTAGTTGCCGTAATATCTTTTGCGTGTAGTTGGTGGCTGGAATAAGAAGCCTTAAAGCCGTCAAAGTCCCCATATTGTGAAACTGCATCAGAAAGCAATGCTTGATAGCAGGCGTTGCAGGCTTCACAATCAGCATAGGAGCGGTGCGCCGGGGAAGAAACTTTATAATGGGCGGCAACCGTTTCTAGTTTATGGTTTTTCAGTTCCGGCAGCAGTTTCCTTGCAAAGCGCATTACATCAACAAAAGAATTGGTAAAATCAATACTGTGCGTATCCTGCAATACGTCATAAATAAAATTGATATCGAAATTTACGTTATAGCCTACAAGGATATCAGAACCGACAAAATCATAGAAAAATTTAATTGCATCGGAAATGGCGGGAGCATCAGCAACCAGATCGTTTGTTATCCCGGTCAGTTCGGTTATAAAGCTGTCAATAGGTTCAGTGGGTTTAACAAGAGTAGTAAAAGAATCAACTAAAGAACCGTTTGAGTAGCGCAGTGCGGATAGTTCGATGATTTCACAATAACGGGAGTCCAGCCCGGTTGTTTCAATGTCGATTACCGTATAAGTATCTGGTGCGGCAATGAGGCTGTGCCCTTTATTTGGGCGGCTGGGTTTTTCTGATTTATCAGACGTAGTAACAAAAGGTTTCCCGTTTTCATCAATACCGATAGAAATGAACATAGTAAATACCCTCTTTCGTTTGAAAATTATAGTCATGCTGACCTTTAACACAATTATGCTTTTGAAATGTGGTAAAGTCAAGAAAAATTCTGATTATTAACACAAAGACGATAGGGGCGTACTGAATGAAAATATACGCATACAAAGGGAAAGATAATTTATGTGGGGAGCGCATAAGATTGGCAAGAGCGAAAAACAGAATTACACAAAGTGATTTAGCAGCACGTATGCAGGTAGCTGGGGTTACAATAGAAAGAGATTCAATAAGTCGGATAGAGCGGGGTACAAGAATTGTAACAGATTACGAATTGAAAATATTTTCTAAAGCGTTGGGCGTGAGCATGGAATGGCTGACAGACGAAAGCGGGACACTGTAACAATAGTTATGGTGTTTTTCTTTATAAAAAAATACACCCAATGAGTAAAAAATAATTGACAAATGTACTCAATGGGTATATAATATAATTGTAGCAAGGGAACAGCGGGAAAGGAGTTAAAAAATGGAGAACGAAGAAATGAGCAAAGCCGATTTAATAGCAATGTTGGTATCAATTAGAGAAGTAGCAAGAACAAACGGGGAAACACATACAGTAGAACATATAGAAAAAATTCTTGAAGAAGTAAGAAAATAAAATAGAATAAAATAAAGGGAACACACGAGGGGCGGATACCTAAACAATCCTGCTAACCGCCCCAAGTGCTTAATTAGATTATAGCAGGAAAAAAATAAAAGGCAAGAGGTGTAAATGAAATGAAAGCAGTAAAGGGATACACAAAAAATGATTATATTGCAATCTGCCAAGAGGAAGATGGTGGAGAAAGTTTTAATTTCAAATCAATGAACGAAGCTGTTAAATATTTTGTGAAATTTATGCCGGGTTCTTTAAAAAAAGAAGCTATTGCAAGAATTAAGAATGATACAAATTGTGATTGGGTTTTCTTTGAAGATGGAAGCGTTATTTTTAGATACTACGGAAAAGGATATAATGAAACAATTATAAATGAAATGAGAGAAAATGGATATGGAGCGTAAGGAAACAGACAAAATGACGGTTGAAGAGGCACGCAAACAGCAGGGCATGAGCAGGCGCGAGGTATCGGAATGGTTAGAGATACCATATAGAACGCTGACAAACTGGGAGAATGGGGTACGGAGTTGCCCGCATTATATTGAAAAGCTGATAGTAGAAAAAATATTGCAGGGCAAATAACGAAAAGCACACAGAGAGCCGCAGGACAACAACGCCTGCGGCTTGTTTTACGAAAGAGGGCGGGAACATGGCAAATCAAAAGGGTAGCAGACAATTAAAGCACAATGATAGAATCAGATTAGAAGCCTTGTACAATGCAGGGCATAAGGTTGTGGAGATCGCAGAAATTTTGCATGTACACCGCAGTACAATTTATAACGAGCTGAAGCGTGGACAATATGAACATTTGAACAGTGATTATACAAGAGAAATGAGATACAGCGCAGACCTTGCACAACGGAAGTATGAGGAAAATTTAAAAGTGCGAGGAACGCAATTAAAGATAGGAAATGATATTAAGCTGGCAAATTACATAGAGGACAAAATAATAAATGAAGATTACAGCCCGGACGCAATCATAGGGGAACTGACAGCAGAGGGACGCTGGGGAGAATTTCAAACCAGAATATGCACCACTACGGTATACAACTATATTGATAAGGGAATCTTTTTAAAAGTAACAAATAAGGACTTGCCAGTAAAGAAGAACAAAAAACGCAAGTATAATAAGGTAAAGAAACAGAAAAGGGCAGAAGCAGGGGAAAGCATAGAGAATAGACCAGAAGCAATAAACAACCGGGAAGAGTTCGGACATTGGGAAATGGACAGCGTAATAGGACAGCGTGGAAAATCGAAAAATACATTGCTGACACTCACAGAGCGAAAGACACGAGCAGAAATTATTTTTAAATTGCCGGATCACAGCGCAGAGGCGGTAGTGGCAGCAGTTGACAGATTAGAGAATCGCTGGGGAGAAATGTTTAAGACGGTATTTAAGAGCATCACAGTAGACAACGGCACAGAGTTTGCATATTGTGCAGAGTTGGAGCGTTCAGCGATAGGCGAGGGGAAAAGAACCAAAATGTATTATTGCCACCCGTACAGTAGTTGGGAGCGTGGTACAAACGAGGTAACAAATAAAATGGTACGCCGCCGAGTTCCAAAGGGCACAAATTTTGACGGACGGACAGAGGAAGAAATACAGGCAGTAGAAGAGTGGATAAATAAGTATCCTAGGCGCATACATGGGTATAAATCAGCAGGGCAGTTATTTGATGAAGAACTTAAAAGAATCAGCTAATCTAATAAAAGGGCATAACGGCTGGCTGGAAACGGTACAGCCTTATTGGATTGCTTATAAAAAGAACCGTAGAAACAGAATATACAATAAAAGCACATATGTTTTGTACAAAATGCCGATATTGAAATTTTGTCGAAAAAAAGGTTGAAATTTTTAAGTGTAGAAAATAAATGAATAAGTGATTGAATATAGCTTTATATTATCGTATACTAAGTATACGTATATGGGCATAATAATTCAATATTAAATAAAATCTTATGTTTTTTTAAAAAATAGGGTTAAGTATAGTGTAAATAAACCGATATACAAAACAGCAGGTGATACTGGATAGGAAGAAAGTATATCACAGGATGAATTAATATATTGTCAGTTGTGGATTGGTGATATATATAATATGAGTATATTCAAGGAGGAATATTTAATATGGTAGTACAGCATAATCTTTCAGCGATGAATACTAACAGACAGTTAGGTACTGTTACAAGTTCGCTTTCTAAGTCAACAGAAAAGTTGTCTTCAGGATATAAAATTAACAGAGCAGCAGATGATGCAGCAGGTCTTTCAATCTCAGAAAAGATGAGAAGCCAGATCAGAGGACTTGATAAGTCAGCTTCTAATGCACAGGATGGTATTTCACTTATCCAGGTTGCAGAAGGTGCGCTTAATGAGACACACTCTATCTTACAGAGAATGAACGAGCTTGCAACACAGGCAGCTAATGACACTAATACATCTATAGACAGAACTGCTATATCAGCAGAGATGAATCAGTTAACATCTGAAATCAACAGAATCCAGTCAACAACACAGTTTAATACTATGAATCTTCTTGATGGTACATTCACATCTAAGAATCTTCAGGTAGGTGCTATGTCAGGTCAGACTATAGTTATCTCAGTTACTAAGATGAGTGCATCGAATATCGGTGTAAGCGGACTTAGTGTAAGCAGCAATACTAATGCAGGTAAGGCTATGAGTAAGATTCAGTTAGCTATACAGTCAGTATCTGCTCAGAGATCTAAGCTTGGTGCAATCCAGAACAGACTTGAACATACAATCAATAACCTTGAGGCAACAAGCGAGAATACATCATCAGCTGAGTCTCGTATCCGTGATACAGATATGGCTTCTGAGATGGTAGAATACAGCAAGAACAATATCTTACAGCAGGCTGGACAGTCTATGCTTGCGCAGGCTAATCAGCAGACACAGGGAGTAGTATCACTTCTTCAGTAATTATATGATTAATAGTGATTTTAAAGCCAATGATTAATAGTCATTGGCTTTTTTTAACATAAGTAATTAGTTTCAGATGGCTAAACAACAATAAGTGGTTTAGCAGTAATGAGCAGCTAATTAGTAATAAGCAAGTGTAATTGCAGAAGTGATAAGGAGAATTGCATATGAATATACCAGGAGGATATCTTAACGGAGAGATTCGTGATGGATTCTATGTTGAGAGTACAATGAAGAAAGCATGGGCAGCCGAAATAGAGGTACTTAATGAGGTGGATAGAATATGTCGGCAGCATGATATTCAATATTTTGCTGACTGGGGAACTTTGCTTGGGACTATCAGGCATAAAGGATTCGTTCCGTGGGATGATGATATGGATATAACCATGAAAAGAGAAGATTATACAAGATTCTGTCAGATAGTACGTCAGGAACAGGGAGAATTGGAAATAATTAATTTTCATACAGATCCAGAGTGGAAAGATATGTTATCAAGAGTTATTAATGGTAGAAGTGTGAATTATACAGAAGAACACCTTAGAAAATATCATGGATTTCCATATGTAGCAGGATTAGATATATTCCCTCTAGATTATGTAGCACCGACAGAAGAGGAGGATAAGCTGCAGTGCAGTATGATATCTATAGTAGAGGCTTTTTCTGCTAATATTAGAAACAATACAGCAACGCCAGAAGAGATAGAGCAGACTACGAAAGATATAGAACAGATGTGTGGAGTTAAATTTAACAATCTTGAACCACTCGCGACACAGCTTTTAAAGCTTGGTGAAAGACTTAGCATGATGTATACCGATGAAGAATCGCAGGCAGTAGCACTTATGGGAGATCATGCTGGTCCGCGTCCGTTAGATGTATATCCTAAAGAATATTATAGTGAAAGTATATATATGCCTTTTGAATACACAACTATTCCGGTACCGGTTGGATATGAAAAGATATTAATACAAAAGTATGGAGAAAACTATATGATTCCGTATCTTGGAGGAACTAATCATGAATATCCATTCTATAGAAAACAGCAGAGAGAAGTATACAGACAGATGGGAATAATAGTGTGATAGTATGAAGAAGGTTATTACATATGGAACATATGATTTGTTTCATCAGGGGCATTATAATCTTTTAAAAAGGGCTAAAGAGCTTGGAGATTATCTTATAGTTGGTGTTACTACAGAACATTTTGATGAGGCAAGAGGTAAGGTAAATGTAGTTGATCCTATTATGGAAAGAATAGAAAATGTCAGAAAAACGGGTTTTGCTGACATGATTATAGTGGAAGACCATGATGGACAGAAGATAGAGGATATTCAGAAGTATGATGTAGATATATTTACGGTTGGTTCAGACTGGGTAGGAACGTTTGATTATCTTAATTCATTCTGTAAGGTTGTGTATCTTGACAGAACACCAGGAATATCATCTACATTTTTGAGAAAGAAACAATTTAACATAGTGAGAATCGGGGTTGTTGGAACAGGAAGAATTGCGCCAAGATTCATAGCAGAGGCCAAGTATGTCAGTGGACTTACTATAGAATATGCTTATAATCCTGTTAAAGATAGTGCTGAAAGCTTCACAGCAAATGAGAAGATAAAATGTATCACGCAGGATTACAATAGCTTTCTTGATAAGGTGGATGCTGTGTACATAGCATCACCCAATGAGACACATTATGAATATGCCAGAAGAGCTATTGAGGCCGGTAAGCATGTCTTATCAGAAAAGCCTCTTTCTTTCACAAAGAATGAGAGCGAGGAGTTATATAGTCTGGCTAAAAAGAATAAGGTAGTGCTTATGGAAGCAGTTAAGGCAGCATATTGTCCAGGTTTTCAGCAACTTGTTAATGTGGCAAAGTCTGGTAAGATAGGCAAGATAATAGATGTTGAGGCCTCTTTTACAAGACTTGCAGATAAAGCATCAAGAGAAAGAACAGATGCAAAGTATGGTGGTTCGTTTCTTGAGTTTGGACCAAGTGTGTTAGTTCCTGTTATTAAGCTGATGGGAAGCGATTATGAAAGAGTAAGCTTTGATAGCATATATGACGAATCAGGAGTAGATATATATACTAAGGCAGATATAAGGTATCCGGAAGGCTTTGCTACTGTTAAGACAGGTGTTGGTGTTAAGACAGAAGGACAGTTGGTAGTATCAGGAACTGAAGGGTATATAATAGCACAATCACCATGGTGGCTTATGCGACAGTTTGATGTAAGATATGAAGATGCATCCAGAATAGAGCATTATGAGCCAAGGTTCTTAGGCGATGGATTAAGATACGAGATAAGTGATTTCGTCTCTAAGATTAATGGAACTGATAAGAAGGACTATAAGCTGACATCAGGGGAATCAGTGCTTATGTCAGAATTCATAGAGAAGTTCATGAATTATAAGAACATGCTGCACTGATAAAAAGTTGTGAATTAAATGTATTATAATTTCTAAATTGTAAAATTGTTATAAATTTCTAAATTGTAAAATATGTGTCTTTGTAACACAGATAAAATTAAGTGATTTTTCAGATTTGTTCATTATAGCAGATAAAACATCTGTATAGACACAAGGAAAGGAAGAAAAAGTGAAAACAGGAATTCAGTACGTCGAGGGTTTGTCAATAAAAAGAGCATTAGAAAGCGGATTTGCCAATATTGAATTGTGTATGGAAGATATTGATAAACTTGATGATATCAAGGCTTTGGGAGGCAGAATTGCTGGAATAAATATTAATCTTAACTCAATGCTTGCATCAGAAACAGGTGATAAAGCTGATAGGGAAGTGTTGTCAGAGGATGCTGTAGAAATATTTGGAAAAGCAATATCGTATGCTGCAGTCAATATATGTTCATACATAGTTATCAATACAGAGGGAGTTAGCAGTAAGGCTGTGCTCGAACAGCTTGTAAGCGAGAGCCTGGGACTGCTAAAGGAATGCAGTGATTGTAAAGAACAAGTGTCAATATATGTAGAGAATGGGTACAGATGCGAGTATGGCAGGTATTATCATAATGGATTTTCTGACTGGCGTGAGCTTATGTCTCTTATAAACAACTTAGAAGCACTTTGTCCATATATTAACTGGAAAATATGTATAAATGTGGGACATACGAATCTGCTTGGAATTAATATAAGAGATATGGTTCGTGTATGTGGAAAGCACATAGGACTGGTGCATATTAATGATAACAACGGACTTAGTGACCAGCATCAGATGCCATATACGTTTACAACGGGAAGAGGTGTACTTTCAACAGACTGGCCAAGATTTATAGGGGAGCTTCACACAGAAAAGTTTGACGGATATATAATATTCGATAATAAAGGTACATTTGCAAGAACTCCACAGAAGCTTCATAAGGTTATGCTTGAACTTATGAAGGCATGCGTAGATGAGTGGGAAGAGAACTGTTTTAATGCAGAAGAATATATCGGACAGAAGAATAAAAAGCTTATACTTTTTGGCTCTGGAAGAATGGCACAGACGTATATGGACTATTGGGGAGAAAGATACACACCAGCGTTTGTTGTAGATAATAATTCACAGAGGTGGGGACAACAGTTTATGGGAGTTGAAATCAAGTCACCAGAGGCTATACTTGACATTCCAGCTGAACAAAGAAATGTGTGGATATGTAATCTTAACTACGACATTATAGGCAATCAGCTTGAAAGAATGGGGATAGAGTACAGGTGTTACAGGGATTTATATTTTATATAAGATACAGTCTTCATATATTAAATCAATTATAAAATAAAATCTGATGTGGATATCAGTGTGCAAAATCGTGCGAAAAATAAAGATTAATATAAGTCTAGGAACGGAGATTATATGTTAGAGATAGGAGTACAAACTAAGGGAATATTACCCGAGATGGATATAGATAAAGGCTTTAGACTCATAAGTGAAGCAGGTTTTTCGAGAGTTGATATTAATATAGATACATTTCTTAAAAATAATGATTTATATGCTGGAAAAGTTAATAAATTCTTTGATGCATCAGTGGAGGAATTGTATGCGTATTTTGGACAGTATACGCAGGCTATGAATAAATATGGAATAAAACCATCACAGATGCATGCACCATATCCGGTATGGGTATGGGGACGTAATGAGCAGAATGATTATATGCAGGGAAATGTTATACCTAAGAGCATTCTCATAGCAGAAGTACTGGGAGTGCCATGGGTTGTTATACATCCATTCAAGATGCAGTACCAATACGATATTGCATATGATAAGGAACAGGAAAAGAAGGATAATATAGAATATTTCAGAATGCTTATACCTATACTTAAGCAGTGCGGGGTTGGTGTGTGTTTTGAGAATTTATACGAAGGTATGGGACAGAGATTAACGGAGGGTGTGTGCGCTGATCCGTATGATGCTGTGTGGTATATAGATACACTTAATGACATAGCTGGTGAAGAACTTTTTGGATTCTGTCTGGATGCAGGACATCTTCAGCTTGTGAAAAGAGATTCATATGAATTCATAAAGGTTATGGGAAACAGACTTAAAGTGCTTCATCTTCATGAAAATGATGCTGTAGGAGATCTTCATCAGATGCCTTATACGTTTGGCAGCAGCCAGTATGAAGGACAAAGATGGGATAGATTATATAAGGGGCTTAAAGAAATAAAATTTAGTGGGACTCTTAGCTTTGAAACATTTCCGTGTGTCAATAGTTTCCCTACAGGTATGACAAAGCCTGTTCTTAAAGCGATTTACGGAATAGGTGAGTATATGGCAGAACAGATTGAGAATATGTGACAGATATAAAAGAAGAGAGGAACAGTGGTAAATATGCGCATAGGAATAATAGGAACAGGAAGAATAGCTGCAAGGTTTGCAGATACAGCACTGACAGGTGTTGAAAGTATATACATAAGCTGTGTATATAATCCTAGGGAAGAAAGTGCCTTAAGGTTCATACAGCAGCATAATATACAGGCGTGTACAGCCGATTGGGATGAGTTTGTGGATAATATTGATGCCGCATATGTAGCTTCACCACATGAGACTCATTATGAATATAGCAGGAAGCTTCTGCTTAGTGGAAAGCATGTATTGTGTGAAAAACCAGCTGCACTTAAGAAAGAGCAGGTCAGAGAACTTATAGATATAGCACAAAATAACCAACTAGTGTATATGGAGGCTCTAAAAACAGCATACTGCCCTGGGTACAAGGCACTTATAAAGATAGCAGAAAGCGGAAGAATAGGAAGAATAGTGGAAGTTGAAGCAGCTTTTTCAAGGCTTACACCGCTTAATACAAGAGAGTATAAGGATGATGATTGCAATGGAAGTTTTCTTGAGTTTGGAAGTTATACATTACTTCCAGTGCTGACATTGCTTGGCTGTGAATATGATGATGTTACATTCAGGACAGTGAGGGCACAGAATGGTGTGGATGCTTATACCAAAGCATTTATTGAATATAAAGATGAATATATAGATAAAACAGCTATAGTAAAGACGGGGTTGGGTGCCAAGACAGAAGGACAACTTGTTGTAACAGGTACTAACGGATATATACTTGCTAAGTCACCATGGTGGCTTACAAAGGAATTCGAAGTAAGATACGAGAATCCTGGGAAGATAGAGCGATACAGGTTTGGATATGAAGGAACAGGACTTTGTTATGAAGTAAGAGAATTTGTGCATAGAATTAAAAATAATGATAAAAAAACTGTAGATATTTCTGATAATATAAGCATAGCTATGGCGGGAGTTATGGAGAGATTTACTGATTGGAACACACCGATATATAAAGATAGGCATGATCAGTTTCTGGCGACAGGAAAGAATAAAGCTATGCCTAAGATATGGGCACATAGGGGCTGTTGTACGTTATATCCAGAGAATACACTTGAGGCTTTCAGAGCGGCAGCAGAGCTTGATGGGATAACAGGTATAGAACTGGATATACAGCTTACATCAGATGGAGAGATGGTAGTGTTTCATGATGAGAATCTTAGAAGAGTTACGCATATAGACAGGAATGTAAGGGGATGTACGCTTGCTGAAATAAAGAACATAGCTATTCCAGCTAATGATGGTAAGTATTGTAGTATACCAACACTTGAAGAAGTACTTGTTATGATGAAACCATATTGCGAAAGCAGAGGGATACTTATTAATATAGAACTTAAGACAAGTATTATAAGATATGATGGCATAGAAAGTAAGGCATATGAAATAGTAAGAAAATATGGAATGGAGCAGTATATAGTCTGGTCATCATTCCTTGCTGAATCAGTGGATATCATAAAAAAGATAGACCGGGATGCTAAAACAGCAGTGCTTGCAATGTCGATAGAAGAGTGCATATCAATGGCAAGAGATACAGCTGCGGATGCACTTCATCCATACATAGGAGGACTTGTTTATGCACTTCCACAAGATATGCAGGGGATGCCTGTAAGGGCATGGAATGGAGATGAACCATTCTTTAACGATGGAAGACCATTAAAAGAAGCACACCTTGAGGAATACAGATATTATGGAGCCACAGATATATTTACGAATATACCTGAAAGGTATGTGTGATTATAATTATCGCTATGAATATTATATCTACCATTGAGTTATACCAGCTTCTGCTATCTTATCATTAATGAGCTGGTTGAACTCTGAATCAGATAGTTGTGTATTATATTCATATTCAATTGTTTCACGAAGAGAGTTTTCCTGTTTTTTGTAAAAAGGATAATCGTGTGAACTTGAACATTGTACAGGTGTCATATAATTATCACCATACTTTATCTTAAGGATGCCATCGTAACCAGCTGGAACGGGGATAGTAGTGTTTTCAAATGGCATATTGATAGTATCGGAGTACCATTCAAGTAATGCGTGATAATCCCATCCGCAGGCAAGGTCTATCATGGAACATACCTCATTGGAATTCTGTGGAGGACATATAGCAGATAACATATCAAGAAGCTTTTTAAGTTCATGGACTAACCGGTTGTTATAGTCAAATGATACATTAAACATGGATTCAAGCTGGTGGATTACATTAAGTACATCATCACTATAAGGAGGACATTCCGGAATACTAGATGCAGCTGACAAGATAAGGTTTATAAGGCGTAACTGTTCATTTAGTGCTTCTATGTCCTTGTTGATATAATCAATCGGAAAAATATCAATGCCAATAACATATGGACAGCCATGGAATCTTTTAAGATAATCTTTGGAGAAATTCATATGACGTCCAGTTATAATACGAGCCTTTACATTATCATGTCCGGGGTCATTGTACAGACTTTTAAGCTCAAAGTATTCAGATAAGAGTGGTGGTGCAAGCTCTAAGAAGCGCATGTAGTCGTTTCTTAACATGCCTATATCAAGATCATCATCCCATGGAATAAAGCCTTTATGACGCACAGCACCAAGAAGTGTGCCCCAATCGGCAAAGAAACGTATGTTTAATATGTCACATACGCGTCTGATTTCTTCTAACACCTCAAGCTGGGCAGCCCACGCATGTTTCATTCTGGCATCTATAAAGAAACCATCTTTTGTTTCAGCATTGAAATAATTCTGGGAAAATGTAAGCATAATGAATCTCCTTAATATGTTATTATGAGCGTTTTATTGATATTCTGACAAAAGTATCTATCTGAAAGACTAGCATAATATTGAATAGGTGTCAAAAGAGATTGTTATAAAATAAAAATAGTAGGAAAGAGGTATATATATGCAGATACCAGAGGGTTACCTGGAAGGTGAGATAAGAGATGGCTTTTATGTTGAAAGTATGATGAAGAAAACATGGGCAGCACAGATGGAAGTGCTGGCAGAAGTGGATCGTGTATGTAAAAAAAATAATATCCAGTATTTTGCAGACTGGGGAACGCTGCTTGGAGCTGTAAGACACAAAGGCTTTGTTCCATGGGATGATGATATGGATATAACTATGAAGCGTACGGATTATAACCATTTTTGTAATATAGCAGAGAAGGAAATGCCAGGTTTTAATATAGTCAATGTACATACGGAGCCAGGATGGGATTCACTGGCTGCCAGAATAGTTAATGGTAAGAGAATAAGATATGATAAAGAACATCTTGAAAAGTTTCATGGGTGTCCGTATGTAATAGGATTAGATATATTTCCACTTGATTATGTTGCACCAACAGAGGATGAAGATAAGCTGCAATGTGAGATGATACGAATACTTGATATATTCGGGCAGATGGTTACTAAAGATAATCAGAATGACCCACAGGTACTCGCTAACATACACGGCATAGAGCAGCAGTATGGGGTTAACTTTGACTATGAGAGCGATATACCACTACAGGTACAGATACTCAGCCTGTCAGAAAGAATGCGCATGATATATACCGATGCAGATTCAGACAGGCTGGCACTTATGACTGACCATGCAGGTCCAAGACCAGCAGATGTATATCCAAAGGAATACTACAGTGACAGCATATATATGCCATTTGAGTATATAGAAGTTCCAGTGCCTGTAGGATATGACAAAATATTAAGACAAAAATATGGTGATGATTATATGATTCCATACATAGGAGGAACTAATCACGAATATCCATTCTATAATACACAGAAGAGAGTACTATATTCCCAGCTGGGTATAGAGATATAACAGGTGTATTATTGTCTGATATCGTAGTTGTTAAGAAAAATCTGGCGGTATTTCTCATAATAGTCAACAGGAGAAGGCTTAGTTGAAAGTTCATGTAAAAGTGTTATATCTGTATCGTTAAGAAATACCGTTCTTAAACCGTGCTTTCTGAATTCATATGTTTGTGATATATCATAAAAATGCCAGTTATCAAAGAGGTCTTCGCGCCAGTATATATCTGTGCATGTTGCCATGAATATGCCATCTATGGCTGCTGCATCATCTATGGTTCCATCAGTATGTGAAGGTGTACAACGAGCAACATTAAGTAAATTATCCTGATATATGTTGATTCTGTAAAAATAATAATCACTTGACCACCATATTCCATCATCAGTCATCCTGGTAGTTCCACTGTTTCCAATGTTCATTATTGCTTTGATTATTATTCTGATTTTTATTGTTGTTATTAGCAATATGAAATATTCCTTTGATATTTTAAAATAAACTTTTATTAATATATCGGCATAATGTTAGCACAACGTGATAGTGATATGGTTGTGTGCCTGATGAAGCATGTTGTATAATCAGGTAAAAATATGTTTAATAAGTATAAGGTGAAAAATATATGATAGCACAACGTGGAATAGAAGATATAGTACAATACTGCAGCCTGAGTGAGGAAGATAGAAAAGATTTACTGAGGTATTTTGAAAGAACAGGGAAGAATAAGATAATACGTATATCAGATGGGGTATATTATACATACAAATTATTGATGAATAATAAAGAACCTCAGGATATAAGAGTTGAGTATGGTCCGGATATGTTTTATATGGCACATAATATAATTGTGGAAGCAGACTATGCTATAGCTGTTAATGGTAATGGAAAAGAGATTGCTGTGCTTGAGTTTAAGAAGAGTGTATATCGTCATAGATACGTATATTCGGGTGGAATTGACATGTCTTTTCTCGAATCATATGATTGCATATGTCTTCATGAATGTAATGAATATTCAGTTGAACTGTGCCAGACAGCACTAAAATTGTGGAAAGGCAAGAGGCTTGTTTTGGTGGGAAAGTCATGGGAACAGATGATTCCAATGCTGCCAGATATGCCATATGAATGCTGGTATGAGGAGTCACTTACAGAAGAAATACTTACAAAGCTTGGAAATGGTATGAAGAAGCTGCACATTATGTATGGAATACCTCATGCAGAACCAATGGACAGATATTATCAAGGGATAATGTATTATGAAGAGATAATGGCATTCACATTTATGTTTTCTGATTATAGACAATATGGAGATGAAAATCCAGATAAGCATTTTCTAGTTATTGATGGAGGATATGATAGTCTTGGTTTGTTTGCAATATTTGCTAAAGTAGAGACTTGTGCAAGGTATGTCAAAAGTAAAGGCTTTATACCAGTAATCAGACTTAACATGTCTGGCAGCAGTTTCTATCAGAACAGTCCATATGATGATGTGTGGAGCAAGTTTTATGAGCAGCCTGAGGGCTATTCTATGAAAGATATAAGTAAAAGTAAAAATGTGTATTATACACCAACATTTTATAATGGAAATGTAACAGATGGTATAATGAATATTATATGTGAAGGCGTGAGTCTTAGCTGGAATAAAGGCATATATAATTCAAGAATAAAGTTATATGTAAAAGAAAGAATGGAGAGGTATCTTAAAGAACCAGAGCATACTTTAGGAGTTCTGGCAAGAGGTACTGACTATGTGAATACACATCTGGCAAATCATCCAATCCATGCCAGTAAAGAGATGATAGGCGATAAGATAGATGAAATGCTTATGGCAGATAGTTCACTGAGGCATATATATATGTCTACAGAGGACGCATCGTATCACGAATATTTTACTAACAGATATGGTGATAAAATATCATTTACAGATCAGAAAAGATATATAACTAAAAAGGGACAGATGTTATTTGGTATGCACAAAGAAGAACAGGATAAAAGAGATGGCTTTCTACTGGGAGCAGAGTATATAGCATCAATAAGCCTTCTTTCACGTTGCAGGAAGCTGCTTGCATCAGGTGGATGTGGTGGCGTGAGTGAAGCCATAAGGGAAAATGATGGGAGATATGAAGAAGTGTATGTGTTTGAACTGGGGATTAATAATAGTTAATTATTCCGATGGATAAGATAGAGGGGAAAGATTTAATAAGAACGAATGCAAGAGTGAGATGATGAATATTTTTATAAAGAGTTAATGCTCTGAAAATCCATGGAGGATATCTTCTAACAATATTAATAACGTGAACAAAACGTGAAGTGTATATTGACTTCGCATATAAAAAGTAATATTATTAATATTAATAAAGGAGGTGGTGCCTCATGGACAGTGATACAGAGATATATAATGTGTGGGCTGGATTACTGTGTAAGATAAAGCCGTTGATTAACAGGAAAGTGATTAATCAATTACAATCGTTTAATGCAAAGATGAATAATATATCTGCATTTAAAGAAATCGGCGATATTCTACAAAATGCGAATTTAAATAATGGTATGATTTCGGCTAAGGAAGAACGTATGATAAATGAGAAATTAGAAGAAATAAAAAACGGAGGTGCAATTAATGAAAATGAATTAGAAAAAATCAAGGATGAAAAAGAGAAGGAAAAACGTAGAAAAGAAATAGGAAAATTATGTTATATCCACGCAATTATAAAGTTATTTGACAATCAATTACCTGAGTACAAAATATCACATTCTAATCGGAATAATCATGACTTTAAACCAGATAACACAATCATTCAACCATTGAATAGTAAGTATAAGGATCAAAAGATAAAGATATACCCTCATGTCAGGTCAAAGCTGCCTAACACAGGTAAACAAAATATGATGTTATCCAATATCAATATGTTTCTAGAAAAACATATAGTATTGTTTAAGAAAGATGAAAAAAAATATAAGATTGTGTTTCATTATCTTGGAGATTTCTTTGAAGGAGAAATGGTAGACGATAAGCTGAGTATTGCAGTTTCACCTATATGTGATTATGCTGAGTTTGAATGTGGATGTAATGAAGATGGCATGATTAGTACAATAAAGTTTAATGGAATAACGAATAAAGAAGAGATTAAAAAACGTTGTGTTGATACATTGGAAGAGGCTATAAAGAGTGGTGCTCATATTATTGTATTTCCAGAGCTTATGGGAATGCCAGAACTTGAAGATGATTTCAGAGGAATTCTTGAAAAGACCCAATCAGATGTTTTGGTGTTCTTACCTTCATATATGAAAGAAGGATACAATCAAGGTGTTATTATGTATGGTTCAGGTAAAAGAGACATAATAATACAGAATAAACTTCATTCTTTTCATTATATAAAAGATAAAGTTAATTATATGGAAGACATTAAAATGGGTAAGGAGTTACATATCATCATGATAGAAAGAGTTGGCAGCATAGCAGAGACAATATGTGTTGATTATCTGATGAATGATGTACGCAATATGTTATGCAAGCTCAGGACGGATATTGTAATTAATCCCTCGTTATCACCAGGATATAATTATTTTTACGAAGTTTATTCCTCTAATGGAGTCAATAATCTTAATTCAATATGGATTAATACATGCTCAGTATTCAAATCTGATACGTTTAATAGCCATTATAACTCTGGTGAAATCAGTATGCTTAGTATATGCAATGAAAAAAGCAATCAGAATACTGATAAAGTATACAAGCGTGATGAAAAATGTGAATGTGGAGAGAAAAAGGCATGTTTCTTTATGTATACCATAAAGGTGTAGATAAACCAAGAAACAACTTAATTGCGAGTTTCACAAATAAACAATACTTTTTTATAAGGATGAATGTCAAAGGACTGTTGCATTGTATTACAATGCAGACAATCCTCTGACATCATTACAATATACATATGATTAGATAAACCGTGAGAGAATGGAGAATTATATGAAAAGAAACGAAAATGTACATACGGATGATATAAGAAAAATCAGTTCAAAAGAATTCGCTCAAAAGAATGTTCAGCTTGAAGATAAGCTGTTCAGTGATTTTTTAAGATCTGATTATAAAGCAATAAAGGAGGATTTACCAGGAAAAACCAGAAAACAAAGAGCATCATATAACTACATAGTAAATATAATAGATACACAGGATGTAGTATGTATGCCTAATCAAGATATAAAACCTATCGTTGAAGATAAACTATGGAAAATATATGAAGCAGGATATGAGATGGCATTATATTCAATAATGTCAAGAATAGCAGATTACAAGAATGACTTACTTGAAATAAAAAATATTAACTCACGGTATTCTGATAAAATAGTTGAACTATTGTTTGAAAAAGATGTTATGAATCATAATGAATTAGCCAAAGAGTTGCAAGTGACCACAACAAATCTTTCAAACATAATGAAAAGAATAAGAGATTCAAAGGCGGATGTATTAAGAACTGAAAGAAGTGGTAAATACAAAATATATTATCTTACCGATAATGGAATAAGGTATGCAAAAAAAATAGTGAAGAGTAAGCAAAAAAAAGAAGACCAATATTTAAAAAAAGCATGGGAACGGAAGGTGCTAAGAAATAGCAAGAGCTATGAAGATAAGTTTGATGTGAATGTATTTCAAATAGTGGAGCAAAGAGATACAGATGTTCAAAGGCAATGGCTGACGAATATACAGCAGGCACTAACAATAGATAAGCAGAAACAATCAACGAGCTTAAAATTTAACGAAATTATAAATGTGCCTGCTCAAAAAATTATAAATGCAAATGGTAAGGAGATGACAAAAAATGAAAAACAATCTGGAACGATTTCAAGAAGAAGTAGGAGAAGCATGGAAGGAAGAACTGACAAAAAAGTGCTATGCTGAAAGTTATGATAATGAGAATAAAACAGATGTGATATTTTCAGATATTTTAGAAGAATTGAAGACAATGGTCAAGAATAATGAGATAGAAGATAATTACATAAAAAATGCTATTAACGAAGAGAGCATATACAATATGCTTGTCAAGAAAGCACAAAGTGAAATGCTTATATATCTGAAATTTGATGAATTCAGAAAGACGGACAAAGATACGCAAAAGCAGATCATTAACGATATATTTGAATATAGAATACATAGATATAATATGCTGTTTAAGTTAAATGGACAAGCTTATGCTAAAAAAGTTAAAGAAGTGGATGACCTTGTAAGGTGCTTGTCAGCAGTTATTAATTTCTGTATATATCAGAACTATTCAATGGAATCAATAAAATATCAATTGATGGATATGACGGGAATAGATGATGATATTGCAGAAATGTTGGCAATTAAGGTTGATGAGAATTTTGATAGTCTAAGGCTTACATATATAACAGAAAACGTAACGGGGTTAATGAGACCGGAAGAGTAAAAGAATAATGATCAAAGCCTATAAGATTGTAAATTACATTGGAATCTATCTTCATGAGTTTTAAAATGTTGAAATTTAATGTGATTAAATGAAGAAGGTGAAGACAAAATGAAGAAAATACCAATAATTAGCGATTTTATATCAAAAAAAGGGATGATTTTAGTCTTTTTATTTTTTACAATAATAATTATTGCATCGGGAATTTTATATATTATAGGACTTTCGCCTACGGATAGTAATATTGAAAAAATAATTGATAAATATTCTACAGGTGATTATAGAATTCCATATTATGTGGGTGAAAGATATTTAATATGGTATTCAATGAGAACTTTTTTTGTGGCTTTGAATTATTTATTATCATTATTAGGAATAATAGCTACTTTGGTAACTATATTTTATGCATCAAATAAAGGAAATAACAATATAATAGTATTTCTGTCATTGTTATCAATGTGCTTTAATGTAGCTTCCTATTTTATTAATCCGAATAGTAAGGCAAATATGTCGCAACATATATGGAGGGAACTTGATATATGTATAATGCAGACTATTACTAATGATGAATTGAATTCTAATGAAAAAGATACAATTCTAGTTAATAAAGTAGCAGAATTGGAGAGATACGTAGAGACATTTGAAAAATAGGATGTATTTTAATATCAATAGAACTGAAGCACAGAAGGTTAAGAAAACAGCTATGTCATCCGATATAATAAGCATATAAATAGGATTTATAAGTCAGACATATATTAATTAGTGATTAACATATGTTTGTGTGCGAATGGAGTCGCTGAATGAATATATCGGAATAGTTGTTATACATAACATGTTTAGTGTGACAATTGGTGTATGAAGCCCTGCATTTGTATGCAGGGCTTTTTAAGTAGGGCTATATGATTATAAAAATAAGAAAACGTAATAAAAATATGTAGTGCGAGGTAATATTTGTGAAGCATACAGTTGCAACAGACCCAAAGGAAATTAAATACATAAAAAAAAGATGTAGAAAAGCATTTCGTGAAAAATTATGTTTTTATATATGCAGAATATTTCCGGTTAAGAAGAATCTTATAAGTGTATGTACATTTGAGGGTAAAGGTGGATTTGGATGTAATGCAAAACCACTTGTCAAAAAATTACATGAGATGAATCCAGAACATGAGTTTGTATGGTTTGTTAATGATATGAACAAAGAATTTCCGGGATATATACACAAAGTGCCTAATACATTGTGGAGCAGGGCATATTGGCTAACAAGGTCGAAAGTATGGATTGATAATTATAGAAAACCATTTGGAACATGCAAACGTAAAGGACAGTATTATCTGAATGTGAATCATTATACAATAGGAATAAAATGTACCGGTTTATTAAGGGGAACAGGATTTTCAGAAATGGCATATTTGGTAAGTAAGAATGATTCAGATATGATTGATGATTTGGTTATTGATTCAGACTGGTGTGAGCAGAGCTTTGATAAAGCATTAGTGTATGAGGGAACATATTTAAAGACAGGAGCACCAAGGTGCGATGTCCTTTATGGTGACAGAAGCAAATTTAAAGAAAGATTTCATAAGAAATATAATCTTTCAGAAGAGGCAAAGGTAATAATGTTTGCGCCAACCTTCAGAGAAGGCGCTAAGAATGGCGTTCGTAGTGTATATTCTGAAATATGGTCAATAGATTTTAAGAGACTTATAGATAATCTTGAGAGAAAATTTGGTGGAGAATGGTATGTGTGTATAAGGGTTCATCCGCAGTTAGCACCTACATTCAGTGAGTATAAGAATCCAGAAGTACAGAGTAGGCTTATTGACGAAAGTCAGGCAGATGATATGTATGAGATACTTGCAGCAATGGATGCATACATAACAGATTATTCAAGTGCATGTTTTGAGGCAGGTTTTGCACATATACCTGTATTTATATATGCGGATGATATAAAAAAATATGCAAAAGACAGAGGGGCTTTAATGTGGAATATAGCCACAGACCTAAGGCATGATGTTGGAAATAACAAGAATTTTACGCCTAAGATGGATGTGAAATTTCCATTCCCGATAGCTAGTGATAATGAGCAGCTTGAAGAAGATATTATGAAATTTCGACAGGATGAGTATGATAATAGGCTTGATATATTCCATGAGAAAGTTGGACTTGTATTTAATGGCAACGCGAGTGAGAAATTGGCAGAAGCAATAAGTAATAAGATAAACAGTAAAAGATAATATGAATAAATCAGGAGAAGAAAAATGCATAGTAATCCTCTTGTATCAATAATAATTCCTGTATATAATACAGCACAATATTTGAGAAAATGTCTTGATAGTGCAAAGAATCAGACATATGAAAATCTTGAGATAATATGTGTTGATGATGGCTCTACGGACGGATCAGAGAAAATCGTAGATGAATATCTGGATGATGATAGATTTGTGATAATCCATAAAGAAAATGGTGGAGAAAGTTCCGCAAGAAATACAGGATTGTTAAAGTGTACTGGTAACTACATAGGTTTCATGGATTGTGATGACTGGATTGAAAAAGATATGTATAAGACACTTGTTGAGGCAATAGAGGCAAATGAGGCTGATATGGCTGCTGCAAGCTGGTTTAAGTCATATGATGATGAAGAAAAAGAGGCTGTAAATTTAAAACCAGTAGATAAAGGCGTCTTTAATAGAGATAAATTATTGAGATACATATATGAAAGAGATACATATCAAGGCTTTGCTTATATGTGGGATAAGCTATATAGTAGGAAAGTTCTCACAGAAACTAATGGAGATATTTTGTTGTTTGATGAGAATATACAGTTAGGTGGAGATGTGATATATCTTGCAAAAGCTGCCTTGAATTGTGAAAAATCAATCTATATTCCAAGAGGAATGTATCATTATTATCAAAGAAATAAATCAGGATGTCACACTGAGAATTTAAAAAAGAGATTAGACTGGATAAAAGCATATCTTATTGTTATTGATATGTTTGAAAAGAATAATGTACAGGATGATGTACTTGGATACGTAAAAAGATTTCTGGCATATCACAGCAGCAATGTAGCAGAGCTGGCATTTAGACAGAAAGACAGCCAGACATTGTTATATTGCCAGAATATAATGAGAAAATACGAAAAAGAGTATGTATCATTAAACCAATCTTATTCAGAGAGAATATCAAAATACAAAGATATTTTACAATATAGATAGAGGAGAGATATCCGATGAAGTGGATGAATAAAGGTCATGAATATGATGAGATGTATAAAAATATAGAGAAAAAGAACAGATATTATTTATTTGGAGCAGGAGATTATGGACATCAGTTTCTGGCGATGTTCAAAGATGAGATAAATATTGCTGGCTTTATAGATAACAGTGCCGATAAAATCGGAACAACAATAGAGGGAATACCATGTTATGCGTTCAATGATATTAATTTAGAGAATGATGAGGCTATTATATTGACAATGTCGCAGATTGCAAGAGTAAAGCCTGCAGAACAGTTATTAAAATCAGGAAAAGTACATAATGTGGATTACTTTTTAATAGAAGAATTCATATCAGTGTACAACGTGTATAAGTACGATAAGGTATATTTTTCAAGTATCTCTTTTTTACCAAGTACGATATGCAATCTTAATTGCAAGCATTGTCTTAATTTTAACCCATATGCAAAGCAGTTTTATGTGAGAGAATGGGAACAGCTTACGAAAGATGTGGATTTATTTTTCTCATGTGTGGATTATATTATGTTGTTTCATGTCAGTGGTGGAGAACCAATGCTGTATAAGCACACAGCAGATCTGATAGAATATATTGATAAGAATTATGGACATAAAATCGGAACATTGAGGACTGTAACTAATGGAACAGTTGTACCGAAAGAGGAAGTACTTGAAAAGTTAAGTAAATGTAATATTGAGATAACTGTAGATGATTACAGAGAGGCGGTTCCAAGATTTAACAACCGTTTTGACCAGTTAATAGAGAAGCTTGAGGAGTATAATATCAAATATTATATTAATAAAGCAGAGTCCTGGATTGATCTGGCACCAGATACAACAGATTATTCAAAGCTTTCAGAAGAAGAACTGATAAAACATAGAGATAGCTGTAGTCAGTCATGGGAAGAATTGCGGGATGGCAAGATATATAGCTGTAATTATGCGGCATACGCAACAGTTGCAGGAATTGCGGGCGAACAGGATTTAGAGGAAACATATAATCTTGAAAAATTCACACCAGAGAAGAAAAAGGAACTTGTAGAATTCAGACTTGGATATACAGAGAAGGGATATACTAATTTCTGTAAAAAGTGTCGTGGATTTACTCCGGAAAATAGTGATGAAGTTGAACCAGCATTACAGATATCATTAAGACAGGGGTAATAAAATGAAAAATATATTAGTGAACACGGTGGATTATACCAGAATAGTAGATGTTGTAAAGAGATTAATTAATGATGGAGAAAATAAATTTATAATTTATCCTAAGGGAATGGTTTCATCATATGTTGAAAATATAGTAGTTAATCTTGGTGGGGAGATAGAATATTATATCGATAACATCAACTATAATGGCAACAATGTATTGAGTATTAGTCAGGCTTTGAAAGTTCAGACTAATGCGAAAATTTTGATAAGCAGTAAAACTGATAAATGTTTTGAAATTTTGAGAGAGAACATATATAGTGTGTTTGATAAATCAAGAATTATTGATTTATTTTGGATGTATGGTACTAAACTTTATGTTGATAAGTGTGATATATTTGCAGGAAGATTTAGAACAGGAAAGTTTTTGCTGGATAATAGTAAGAATACAGACGATAAAATTCCTAAAAGCATATATGAAGAATTAGATTTTTTATCAAATGAATTGAATAATATAAAATTAGAAGAATCAGAAAAGAGAAGATATAAGGATATATTAATACATATAAAAAAATCAATTGAAAGTGGTTTGATATGCAGAAATGCGGGAAATCATTTTATACCTAATTATGAATTTGTGCTTAATAATGGTATTGATTATTTAATAGAATTTTACTCTAAAAATTTTGAATATGTAACTTTATTAAAAAAATTTAGTGATTATATTCTAGAATATTCTTATGAGGCATCAAAATGTGGTAATAATAAGATAAAAGAATCCTGTGAAAGAATAGCACATCAGAAACCTTATAGTTTATTTGATGCAATTCAATTAATAATTATGATTCATGAGGTATTAGTTTCTGAATCTGGAGGTGGATCATTATCATTTAGAAGAATTGATCAGTATTTGTATCCTTTTTATTATAATGATATAAATAAAAAAATTATAACAAAAGACGAAGCACAAAAATATATTATTGCATTTTTTAATAAATTATCAAAATTTCCGTTAAGCTGGCAGAATGTTACAATTGGTGGATGTGATTCAGAAGGAAGAGATCAATCGAATGATTTAACAATTATGTGTATGAGAGCAGTTTCTGTTATAAAAGGAGATCAACCTCAATTATCATTAAGAATTGGTAAAAATACTGATAATAAAATATGGGATGAAGCTGTAAATTTGATTAGTCAGGGTATGGGATTTCCAGCATTGTTTAATGATGAAATTGCTATTGCTGCTAAGATGAAATGCGGAATTAGTAAAAGTGATGCATATAATTATGCTGTGATGGGATGTGTGGAATTGTGTATTCCTGGAAAAGAGTATGCTCATACTGAAGGTGCAAGGTTAAATTGGGCTAAAGTACTAGAGGAATTACTTAATGATATCAAGGATAATAAGATTGATAGAGGTAATAACTCTTTTGATAGAATTTATGAATTATACAAAAAATATTTATATGACAGAACAAAAAAGTTATGTGATTTTATTGATTTTGCAAGTGGGATGTTTCCGAGGAAGTGGTTTGTTCCGTTTGCTAGTATTATGATGGAAGGAACCAAAGAGGCATCTAGAGATGTTACGGATAATGGAACAATATATAATAATTTGGCTATAAATTGCGTTGGAATTGCAACAGTTGTTGATTCATTACAAGCAATAAAAGAATTAGTTTATGAGAAAAAAATAATATCAATAGAGAAATTGGCAGAAGTGTGTGTGACAGGAAAAGGATTTGATTTATATAAAGAAGAAATGCTGAGATGCAAAAAATATGGTAATGATTACGATGAAGTTGATTATATTGCAGCTGAACTAATAGCATTATTTAATGAATGGGTTGGACAATATAAAATGAAATATAGGAATGGCAAAATAATGCCAGGGTATTATAGCTCCTATTTTCATGCGGATTTTGGTAGCAAAACATGTGCAACTCCTGATGGGAGGGATGGTTATACACCATTATCACCATCTTTATCGGCATCATCAGGTAAGGACAAAAATGGTTTACTGGCGTTATTTAATTCTGCTACTAAGATTAATATGTCATCTATGAGCAATGGAGCTGCGTTGGATATAAAATTTATTCCAGACTTTTTTAATAAAAAAGAAAACAGAAAAGCCTTAAGAGATGCAATAGAAGTATATTTTGAAAAAGGTGGATTAGAAATACAGATAAATGTTGTTGATAAGGAAGTTTTAATGGAGGCGAAAGCTCATCCTGAGGAACATATGGATTTAATAGTAAGAGTATCCGGATTTAGTGCAAAATTTGTTAATCTTGATAATGATCTTCAGGATGAAATTATTAAGAGAACGGAAATGAGGTGAATATGAAAGTAGTTATATGTGGAGCTGGAAATGCAGGTAAATTTCTTGTGGATCAAATAATTGAAAAAAGAAAAGATATAAAGATAGATGGTATAATAGATAATAAAATTGTTGGGAATTACCGCAACATAAGAATACAAAAACTGAATGAGTATTTTGATAAAAAAACAGAATCGTTAGATGCAGTGTTCATAGCTGCTGGAGCGCAAAAAACGGTTACGTTATTTCTTGATTATATAAAATTAAAAACTAATTGTGAGATTTATATGTTGCATGATATTGCTGGTAAATGTAAATTATCTCCGTTTTTTCAGGATGGAACAATAGATAATTATAGGCTTAGAAAAATACGATTTTCAAATGAAAAACCAACAATTCCTTATTTCGAGGTGCCGATTACAGATAATTGTAATCTGAATTGCAAGGGATGCTTATTTGCATACAATGGTATTAATGAATATAAAAACTTTTCTTTTGAACAGATAAAAAAGGATGCATTGAAGATGAAGACATTATTTTTTGATGTTCCATGGATAAGAATATTGGGTGGGGAACCATTATTACATAATGATATCGAAAAAATTTTATCGATGTATAGGAGTATTTTCGAGGATTCTGAAATTGATTTATGTACGAATGGATTACTCATACCTAAAATGAATGAGTCCTTTTTTGAGTGTTTGAGACAGAATAGGATAACCATTCATGTTTCGGGGTATAAACCTACATATAATATTTTGGACAGAATTGATAAATGTTTAAGTAAAAATAATGTGGATTATACAATATTAAAAAGAGAAGAGTTTGCTAAATATTACACGTTAAGCCCACAAAATAATCCGAAAAAAAATTTTGATATGTGTTTTGCTTCTAGATGCAGAGAATTATATAATGGAAAATTAATGAGATGTTCAGGAATAATAGCATTTGAGAAACTTAATAGAAAATATAACGTACACTATCAAATAATTGAAGATGATGATTGGTTTGATATCCATAAGGATAATGTAGATGCATGGGAGATAAAAAGAAAATTAGATCAACCATCAAATGCATGTAAATATTGCGATATTGATAATACTGAGATGTTTGAGTGGGATTATGCTTATAATGGAAATGGTGAAATAAAAGACTATATTATATAAATTCAGATTTAGAAGAATGGAAATGAATAAAAATGAAAAAAATGGCTATTTGCATACCAACATATAACAGAAAAGAGGTAGTTGAAGATATCTTACATAAAATTAACAGTTTTTTTAAAACAGATGAGGTGGATGTATATATTTTTGACTCAAGTGAAGAATTTATTGAATATAAATATTGCAATGAACCATCATTATTGAATATATATTATAAAAAACTAGATACAACTGTTCATTCTAATGAGAAAGTATATATTATTTATCAAACAAAAGAGATTATAGAAGGATATGAATATATATGGATATTGCCAGACTATATGTTCTATTCACAAAGTGTGATAAAAAATATTATGGAGGCATTAGATGAAAAAAATGATTTTATTTTAATTAATTATTGGAACAATGAGAAAATGGAGGCCCATTGGTGTTATGATATAAACTATGTGTTTAGTAAATATGCTGCATTACTTACCCAGTTTGGAACAATAATTGTTAGAAGCAAAATATTTTCACAAAAATTATTGATTGAATCAATATCTGATAAATATTTAAGAGATGACAGAATTAATTTTTCTCAAATAGGACTTTATTTTGAAATAATGTCAAAATGTAACAAGTTACGTATTAAAGTTATTGAATGCGAAAAAAAAGATTATTATAAATCATCTGCTAAGAAATTGTATATATCAAAAGAAAATTTGTCAAAAAAGAAAACAACTAGTTGGGAAACAGCATTTCATGTATGGGCGGTATGTTGGCCAGAAACAATAAAAGCATTGCCTAATATATATAAAAATAAATGGACTGTAGTTAGGAGTGAAGTTGAAAGAGCTAATATTTTAAATGAGAGATTTTTAATTAGTCAAAGAAGTATAGGAGCAACAAAAATTAAAATTGTATTAAAAAATGCGATAAGATGGAAATATATCTCAATGACTCCATTTATAAAGACGGTGTTTATATGTTTAATGCCTAAGAAATATGCAGAGTGGTGTACATATAATAGGAGTATATTTGTTAAAAAGAAAGTTGAAAATAATTTAAAACAACTTAAGAAAATAGCGACTAAAAAAGAAATATATATTTATGGAGCAGGGAAAAAAGCTGATGAATATATAAGAATATTGGAAGCAAATTGTATACCAATAAAGTCGTTAGTTGTTACAGATGCTCAGATGTTTGTAGAAAGTGCATATGGCTATAGGGTTATAGGTATTGAGGAGTTAAAGGAAATTAATAGTGAATATGTAGTTATTTTGGCATTAAATGAAGAAAATAAATATGCAGTAAAACGATTGCTAAATGATTATAATATGACTGGATATTTATATGAAGATAAAATAAATGTATGGTAATTTTAAAATTATCAATATGAATAGACGGAGATATTAAATAATGTTTAAAGAATGGCTTGAAAATAGATTCATCCTATATGGTTGTGGTTTAGAAGCAGAGAAATTTATGTGCCGAAATAAGGGGATGATATCTAATATTGAGATTTGCATTGATGGTTTTAGGACAGGGAAATTTCATGGTATTGAAATAAAAAAGATAGAACAAGTAGAAAATCTTGCAAGTAAAAAAATAATTGTTGCAACATTACCTGAAACATATGAGAAAATAAAAAATATTTTGGATTTAAGTGGCTTGATTGAGTTTAAACATTATGTACATATATCATATATTGAGAAAAAGGTTTTAGTTGTTAATGCGAATTGTCATGGTTTAGGGTTGAAAAAATATCTTTGCATGAGTAAAGAATTTAGAAAAAAGTATGTTATTTATCATATGCCAGAAATACAGGATAATAAAGATAAAGAAATTTCAAGATTTTTATTGGATAAGATAGATGTTCTAATTACGCAGGACATAAGGCTTCAAAATAAATTTTCTGATAAATTATCATTAGATTATTTAAAATCTGCAGTTAATGAATCTTGTAGCATTATTGTTATTCCTAATCTTGTAGGGATGGGTAAATGGCTGTATCCACAGCATGGAGATAATGATAAAATCGTCAATTTAGCAAACGGCAATTGGCCATTAATCCATGAAGATACAATATTGGAAAAAGCTATTTTAAATGGTTGTCAAAACTTAAGTGATTATATTGAATTTATTAATGATTATGAATGTGACAAAGATATAATAAAAGAGTCTTATGATAAATTTATTAAAAAAATTGAAGCCAGAGAATTGAAATGGGATATAAAAATAAAAGATTATATAATAAATCATATGAATGCTATGGAAATATTTTGTGATAGGGATCATCCGTCAGTTGAGATTATGAAATATATTGGACGTGAAGTATTAAAGAAGCTCAACTGCTCAGTTATAAATGATAGTGAATATGATTTTATATTAGGATTACCTATGCCACTTCTTACATGTATTCGTAAATATTATAATATTTCTTGTATTGAAGCGGATTGTTTAGATTATTATAAATGTAATCAAGAAGAGCTATTGGAAACGTATATAAGAAACTATTTGTTTATCGCACATGAAATTATAATATAAAGACGTAAGGTGGATTTTATGAATCAAACAAAAGTATCAATAATTCTCCCCGTGCATAATTCTAAAACTTACTTGAAACAATGTATAGAAAGTGCAATGAATCAAACATTTAAAGAAATTGAAATTATATGTGTATGTGGGTCGGGGAATGATGGCTCTGATGCGTTAGTAGAAGAGTATCAGAAAAAAGATAGCAGAATTATAAAAATTGATGATGTTAATGGCAGTTATGGACATAAATTAAATATTGGTACAAAAGCTTCAAGAGGAGAATATATTGCAATCCTTGAAACAGATGATTATTTAGAAAAAACCATGGTTGAAGAATTATATATAACTGCAATGAAGGAAAAAGTGGATTTTGTTGATGCAGATTATTATGAGTTTTTTGAAATAGATAATTGTGAATATAAAATTATACATAATAAGTATATGGATAGCGATGTGTATAATAGAAAATTGTATGCGAAAGATGCACGAATGTCTGTAATTCTTTCTGATATTACTGCCAATTGGACAGGTCTATACAAAAAAGATTTTTTAATCAAAAAAAATCTTTTTTATAATGAGAGCCCTGGTGCATCATATCAAGATTTGGGATTTAGATATTTATTAGCATGTCTTGTTGATACAACATATCATGTTAATAAAAGCCTATATCATTATAGAACGGATAATGAAAATTCATCAGTAAAAGATATGAAAAAAATATTTGTTGTTCAAAAAGAGTATGAATATATTTTTAATCAAATGAAAAAGAAAAATATATTACAAAAATATTTATGGGATTATTATTACATATGGAAATATCGTGATTACTTTTGGAATGTACAACGATTGGAAGGTGATGGGAGAGCAGCTTTTTTACAGTTGTATAGGAAGGAATTATTGAATGATATTCAGAATGGAAATATAAATCAAGAAATAATTGAACCAAGATATGAAAATTGTATAAAAGAACCAATAGATGAGTCGGTAGATTTTAACAGTGTTTTGAATGAAATATCAGTAACAACTGCAGGAAAAATGGAAAAATTAGTAGAAATAGTAAAAAAATGCAAGGATAAACAAATAGTAATTTGTGGATGTGGTGTAAGAGGAAAAAATGTAAATGTTCTGTTAGAAAAAGAAAATGTTTTATGTATGTGTGATGAAAATCCCGATTTATTAGGAACATTTATAGGAAATCGAAAAGTTATTTCATATGATGATGCTGTGAATAGATTTCCAGATTCTATGTTTGTAGTTGCGAATAGGTTTTATTCAAAAGAAGTGGTAAAAAAACTTGAAATACTTGGTATAAAAAGAGAAAAGATGGTTTTGTATGATTAAGAATGTATTATTAACAGGTGGAACAGGTTTTATAGGAAGAAATATAAAAGAATATTTAAAAAATAAGTGTAATTTATATATTCCTACAAGGGAAGAATTAAATTTATTTTCAGAAGAGGATGTAAAAAATTACATAAAAAATAACAAAATTGATATAGTTATACATTCAGCTAATCCTAATCCTGTTAAGAATTGTCATGACAAAGTTGAAACAATGTTTGAAGATAGTTTAAGAATATTTATGACATTGTATAATGCTAAGGATTATTATGAATATATGTATACAATTGGTTCAGGAGCAGAGTATGATAAATCAAGAGATATTGTATTGGCAAAAGAAAGTGAGGTTTTTGACAATATTCCAAATGATTCATATGGTTTTGCAAAATATATAATGAATAAAATGGTGTATAGTAGCAATAAACATTGCAATTTAAGGATATTTGCATGTTTTGGACCAACAGATCATGAATCTAAATTTATCACACACGTAATTAATTGTTGTTTAAAAAATGAATCAATAACAATAAAGCAAAATTGCATATTTGATTATATGCATGTTTCAGATTTAGCTAGAATAATAGAATACTTTATATATAATAAACCTAAATACAATTCGTATAATGTATGTACATCACATCGTGTGGAATTGTTAGAAATAGCAAGGGAAGTTTGCAGACAGTTGGATTCAAAAGTTGATATTAAGATTTTAAAAGAGGGAATGAATAGAGAATATACAGGAGATAATAGCAGATTATTGAATGAGTTGCAGAATTTTGAATTTATACCGATAAATAAAGGTATAGAACTTCAGATAAAGGCTATGAAGGGAGAATGATTTTATGAAAAAGAGAGTTGCTGATATTATAATGGAATTGTTGGTTGAAAATAATATTACACAATGTTTTGCTGTTGTTGGTGGAGGGGCGATGCATTTAGATAATGCTTTAGCATTGAATGATAATATAAATAAAGTTTTTAATCATCATGAACAGGCGAGTGCAATGGCAGCGGAAGCCTATGCTAGAATAAGTGGAAATATGGCTGCGGTCTGTGTTACATCGGGACCAGGCGCAACTAATACACTTACAGGTGTTATGGGGTGTTGGCAGGATAGCCTTCCGATGTTAGTTTTATCAGGGCAGGTAAGATATGATATATCAGTTCCAAAATCGGGATTGGATTTAAGATATAGGGGGGTTCAGGAATTTGATATAATTGGCTCTGTTCAAAATATGACAAAATATGCTGTAATGATCACAGATCCACTTTCTGTAAAATATGAATTGGAAAAGGCTATTGATATTGCTACATCAGGAAGAAAAGGACCAGTATGGTTGGATATACCACTAGATATTCAAAGTGCAATTGTTGAAGAAGATGATATGTATAAGTATATGGACAAAATTGAGGAGCCGAGACCTTCGCATGAACAATTGGAATATATTATGAACAAGCTTGAAAGAGCATCTAGACCATGTATACTTGTTGGCAATGGCGTTGCCAATACTCATAACATAGATACTTTTAGAAAATTTGCTGAAATATTGGATATTCCTGTGATTTCAGCTTGTATTGCAGCTGATGTTATGTATGCAGAGTATCCAAAGTTTTATGGATTATCTGGTTCTATTGGACCTAGAACGGGAAATTATATAGTTCAAAATGCGGATGTCATATTGTCGATAGGTTGTAGTTTGGGATTTAAAATGACTGGTTTTGTTCAGGAAACATTTGCGCCTAGAGCTTATATTATATCTGTTGATATAGACGAAAATGAAATGAAAAAGCCAGGAGTAAGAGTTGATTATTATGTAAAATCCGATTTGTCCACATTTTTCAAAGAAGCGTTTAATGTAATTTATAAAATCAATGTTGATCCTATCTGGAGCTCATATTGTGATAAATTAAAAAACAGATTTTCACCATTTGAACCAGCCAAGGATGTATTAGAAAATGAAAGAGTATGTTCATACAAGTTTTGGCAAGAATATGAAAAATATGAGCCAGAAGACAATATTTCAATACTCGGAAATAACACTGCTAGCAGTGCTAAGTTACAAATCGGTATAAAAAAGCCATTACAAAGAATAGTTGCTAATAATAATTGTGGTTCTATGGGAGCAGATTTACCAGAGGCAATAGGTGCGGCAATTGCAGCAAATAAAAATGTTGTATGCTTAACAGGGGATGGAAGTGTGATGATGAATTTACAAGAATTACAGACAATTAAGCATTATAATTTACCAGTTAAGCTTGTTATATTTTCAAATGATGGGTATAACGCAATAAGACAAACCAGCAAGAATTTTTTTAATGGTATAGCCATAGGGTGTACCGCTGATTCAGGTGTTAGTTTTCCTAAATTTAAAGATGTAGCTAATACATTTGGATTTAAATATATGATTTGTGAAAATAACGGACAAATAGATGATAGACTTAAAGAATTTTTTTCACAAAAAGGTAATGTGCTTCTTGAAATTTTACAGAGATTAGATGATCCTGTTTCTCCCAAAGTTATGTCTAGAATGAGAGATGATGGAACATTTGAAACACCATCACTTGAAAATATGTCGCCATTCATAAGTAAAGAAGAACATGATAGTTTAATGTTTTGGTAAAAGATAAGAGGATAATGTATGAGGTTTTTAGTTATTGGCTTAGGTTCAATGGGAAAAAGACGAATTCGTTTATTAAAAAAAATAAATGATAATTATGAAATATTTGGAATAGACAATAATAAGGAGAGAAGAGAAAAAGCAAAAGTTGAATATGGCATAAAAGTATTTGATACTGTAATAGATGCTGTTTCAAGTTATAAATTTGATGGTGCATTAATATGTACATCCCCATTATCTCATTCAAAAATTATGAGTCAGTTATTAGAGTATGATTTTGCAATTTTTAGTGAGATAAATCTAATATCAGAAGGTTATGAAAACTTAATAAATTCAAATAATAAGAAATTATTTTTGTCATCAACCTTTTTGTATAGAAGAGATATACAGTGGATAATTAATAAGGTTGATAATGCTAGAGTTAATTATATTTATCATGTTGGGCAGTATTTACCAGACTGGCATCCATGGGAATCTTATAAAGATTTTTTTGTGTATGATAAACGTAGTAATGGATGTCGTGAGATTTTAGCTATTGAGATGCCATGGATAGTTCAGGGCTTCGGTAAAATTAAAGATATGTATATAAAAAAAGATAATTTGTCAAATTTGAAAATAGATTATCCGGACAATTATATAATTAATTTTACACATGAGAACGGTTCGAAGGGCGTTGTAATAGTTGATATAGTTTCCAGATGTGCAATAAGAAATTTAGAAATTTTTAATGAGGATTTGCATATAACATGGAATGGTACACCGCAATCGTTACAAGATTATAGTATACAGAAAAAAAAGATGTTAAATATTACTACATATAAAGAGATTGACAAAGATAATAATTATGCAGCTAATATAATTGAAAATTCATATATGGATGAGATTAAAGCATTTATAGCTTTAATTAATGGAGATAACACAAAAATAAAATATAGTTATAAGCAAGATTTAGAAATATTAAATATACTTGATATGATAGAGGGAAAATAGTATGAAAGTATGTTTTGTAGGTACAGGTTCAATAGGAAAACGACACATAAGAAATTTATATCAATTATTCAGCGATGTTGAAATTCACATTATTAGGAATACGACAAAGCATTTAGATGAGGAGATTTCATCTATAGTAAAAAAAATTATGTATTCAACAAGAGAAGTTTGTGAGGAGTATGATGCTATTTTTATTACAAATCCGACTTATATGCATTATAGTACATTAAAAGAATTGTATAAATATTCAAAGAATTTTTTTGTCGAAAAACCAGTATTTGATAAGCTTGATTATGATTTATCCATGTTTAATGAAAAAAAAAATATATATGTTGCATGCCCATTAAGATATACTCAAATTATTCAAAAAGCTAAAACAATTTTGCAAAAAGAAAAAATTATAAGTATAAGATCTATATGTTCTTCTTATTTGCCAGATTGGAGAAAGAATGTTGATTATAGAACTATATATAGTGCACATAAATCAGAAGGTGGGGGAGTGTGTATAGACTTAATTCATGAGTGGGATTATCTCACATATTTATTTGGATTTCCAGATAAAGTATTTTGTTTAAATGGACAATATTCTGATTTAGAAATTGATAGTGAAGATATAGCAGTATATATAGCTGCGTATAAAGATAAATTGCTTGAATTACATTTAGATTATGTTGGGAGACAACCAGTAAGGTTAATGGATGTAATCAGTAATCAAAATAATTGGAAATTTGATATTTTAAATGGAACAATATTAAAAAACTCCACGATAATCGAAAAATATGATGAAAAGCCGAATGACAAATATATTAAAGAAATTAAATATTTTATTGAAAATGTTATGTTGGGAGAAAATACAAATAATATTAATAATTCTTTAAATGTTATGAGAGTGTCAATGGGAATGGAGAAGAAATAATATGGTAGAAACATATGTAGTTAGGGATAATTTTACTGTAAAAGAAACAATTGAAAAAATGAATAAGGAAGTAATTAAGGCTGTTATTATAATTAATCAGTTTAATGAGGTTGTTGGAATCTTTTCTAATGGAGATATGAGAAGATATTTTCTCAGAGGTGGTGCATTAGATGAAAAAATAATTGTTGCAATGAATCCTAATCCTCATGTATTTACTTCATATGAAGATGTCGAAAGAGAGAGGGCTTTAGTTAAAAGAATTTTATATCCAATAGTTGACAGTTGTGGGCATCTAATAGATGTTGTTGATTATGAAAAAAATATAAATACTGCTCAAATAAGTGGAATACTTCAAGAGGTTCCGTTAGTTATTATGGCAGGAGGAAAAGGAACTAGATTATATCCATATACAAAAATATTGCCTAAACCCCTAATGCCAATAGGGGATGTAACAATAACTGAAAGAATAATATTCTCGTTTGAAAGATTTGGGTGTAATAAAGTAATTATGATTCTAAAATATAAAGAAAGTCTTATTAAGGCATATTTTAGTGATGTAAAAAAGAACTATGATTTAGAATATATTACAGAAGAAAAATTTTTAGGTACAGCTGGTGGATTGAGATATTTAAAAGGAAAGGTCAAATCTACATTTTTTTTAACAAATTGTGATATTATTATTAATGAAGACATTGAATCAGCATATAAAATTCATAAAAAGAATAAAAACAAAATTACTATGATATGTTCAATGAAGGGGATTACTATTCCGTATGGAGTTGTAGAGACTGATGAGGCTGGAAATATGATCTCAATGGAAGAAAAACCAAAGCTATCTTATTTGATTAATACAGGGGTATATATTGTTGAGCCAGATATATTAGATAATATTGAAGATAATGAGAGCATAGATATGCCTGGTTTGATTGAAAGATGCAAGACATTAGGAAATAGGATAGGTGTATTTCCTGTTTCAGAAGATGCATGGCTTGATATGGGGCAATTTAATGAGATGGATAATATGAAAAATAAATTAGGATTATGATAATATGAGGTTCGACATGATTGAATTAAATGAGTTTATTAGTAAATATGTTACTAAAAGAAGAAATAGTATGTTTCTATCTGATATAGAATCAAATGAATATGAAATATATAATAATATACATAAGAAAAGCATTTTGGTTATTGGTGGAGCTGGAAGTATAGGAAGTCAATATATTAAATCAGTATTAAGATACAGTCCTAAATCGCTTACGGTAGTAGATATTAATGAAAATGGGCTTGCAGAGTTAACAAGAGACTTGAGGAGTTCAAGCAATATAGTAGTACCGGATTTATATATTACATATGCAATGGATTATGCCTCGTCAATGTTTAAGAAAATGTTTATTAATCACGGAAAATATGATATTGTTGCTAATTTTTCTGCCCATAAACATGTTAGAAGTGAGAAAGACATTATATCTGTAGAAGCGATTATAAGAAATAATTTATTAAATGCAAAAAAATTATTGGATATATTGAAAATATTCCCACCGGATATTTATTTTTGTGTTTCTACAGATAAGGCAGCTAATCCTGTTAATATAATGGGAGCCAGTAAAAGGTTAATGGAAGATTTGATTTTTTCATATTCAGACTATTTTCCTGTAAAGACTGCAAGATTTGCTAATGTTGCATTTTCAAATGGCTCGCTTCCAGATGGTTTTCTTTATAGAATGAAAAAGAAACAGCCATTATCTGCACCATCAGATGTTTTGAGATATTTTGTATCCCCAGAAGAAAGTGGACAAATATGTATGCTTGCAAGTATTTTAGGGAAAAATAGAGAAATATTTTATCCAAAATTAAAAGAAAAAACGATGATGTCTTTTGATCAAATTGCAAGAGATTTGATTGTTTCAAATGGATATACTGTATATGAATGTGAAAGTGAAAGACAAGCAATTAAAAAGTCATTGGAATTAAAGGTTGGAGGTACAGAGTATCCAGTATATTTTTCAAAATCTAATACTTCAGGAGAGAAAGAATATGAGGAGTTTTATATAGATTCAGAGAAAACAGATGAGACAAGATTTAATGGGTTAGGTGTTATTATTGATAAACAAAAAGTTTCAATAGAAAAAGTGCAAAAATTGTTTGAAACATTTAATAATGCATTTTTAAATGAAAATGTGACAAAAAATGATATTGTAAAGATAATAAAAGGTTATCTGCCTGAATTTGTGCATATAGAAAAAGGAAAATCATTGGATGAGAAAATGTAGAGGAGACTAAATGAGAAATTTTATTCCATTATCAATTCCAAATTTTGAAGGAAATGAAAGAAAATATGTAGATGAAGCTGTTGAACAAGGTTGGGTATCAACAGGAGGAAAATTTGTTGAAAAATTTGAGAGTGATTTAAGTAATTATGTTAATGGTAAGGTGGTTGCTTGTCAAAGTGGAACATCAGCAATTCATTTAGCATTGATTGATGCAGGAATTGGAATTAGTGATATGGTAATTGTTCCAACGTTAACATTTATTGCAGCAATTAATCCTGTAAAGTATGTTGGGGCTAAACCAATTTTTATGGATTGTGATGATACATTATGCATGGATCCTGTAAAGTTGAATGCATTCTGTGAAAATGAGTGTTATTTTGAACAGGGAAATTTAAAGTATAAAAAAAATGGTAATATTATAAAAGCTATAATAGTTGTTCATGTATTTGGCAATCTTGCTGATTTGGATGGAATTTTAACTGTTGCTGAAAAATATAATTTAAAAGTTATAGAGGATGCGACAGAAGCATTAGGGTCTAGATTTATTCGTGGTAAATATAAAGGAAAATATGCAGGAACTATTGGTGATTATGGAGCGTATTCTTTTAATGGAAATAAAATTATTACAACTGGTGGTGGTGGTGCATTAGTAACAAAATCTGTTGAGACTGCAAAACATATCAAGTATTTGTCGACACAAGCAAAAGATGATGCCTTATTTTATAAACATAATGAAATAGGTTATAATTACAGAATGACTAATGTACAGGCTGCAATTGGTGTTGCACAATTGGAAGAAATAGATGAATTTATTTTTAGGAAACAAAATAATTATAAGTTATATAAGAATAACTTCAATGACTTTAATTTTGCACATATAGTTGATTTTAGAGATGACATTGTTTCAAATACATGGTTTTATTCATTAAATGTTGATATAGAAGTTTTAAATTGTGGAATTAGAGAGGTTATAAATGAATTACATGACGAAAATGTTCAAACAAGACCAATCTGGGGATTGAATCATAGACAGATACCATATAAAGATGATATAAATTATAAAATTAATAAAGCAGAGTGGTTTGAAAATAGGATAATAAATATACCATGTAGTACATCAATTACTAAAGAAGAAATCAATTATGTATCAGAAGCAGTTAAAGAAGTTATTGTTAAACATTTAAAGGAATAAAAATGGAAAAAATAGTAATTGTGGGTTTCGGAGGACATGCAAGAAGTGTTGCGGACAGTATAATAAGACAAGGAAAATATGAAATTGTAGGATATACGGATACGGATGATAAAAATAATGAGTATAAATATCTTGGTAATGATATAGTGCTAGATAAATTGCTTTCATCAGGTATTCAAAATATAGTTATAGGAATAGGGTATTTAGGTCATACAGATGTAAGAGAAAAAATATATAAGAAAATGAAAAAAATAGGATATAAATTTCCTGTAATTATAGATCCAAGTGCAATTGTTTCAAAGGATTCAGTTATTGAAGAGGGGACATTTATAGGTAAAAATGTAGTTATAAACACTAATTCACATATAGGGAAGTTGTGTATAATTAATACAAAATCGGTAGTTGAACATGATTGTATAGTAAATGATTATTCACATATTGCAGTTGGAGCTGTTTTGTGTGGAGAAGTTAATATAGGAAAGAGCGTACTGATAGGAGCAAATGCGACAATAATACAGTGCAGAACAGTTGAAGATAAAAAAATTATACCAGCAGGGTCTGTTGTTAGATGAAAGAGTGGAATGAGTCATGAATAAAGATAGAGTTTATATAATTGCAGAGGCAGGAGTAAATCATAATGGAAATATACAAATTGCAAAAGAAATGGTTGATGTAGCAGTATCTGCTGGTGTTGATGCTATAAAATTTCAAACATTTAATTCTGAAAAACTTGTATGTAGAAATGCTCGAAAGGCTGAATATCAAGTGGAAAATACAGGATGTAAGGAAACTCAATTGGATATGTTAAAATCATTGCAATTGTCTCATGAAAATTTTATTGAATTAAAAAAATATTGTGATAAAAAAAATATTGATTTTATATCGACTCCGTTTGATGTAGAAAGTTTGATGTTTTTATTCAAAATAGGAGTTAAAACAATAAAAATTCCATCTGGAGAGATAACAAATTATCCATTATTGGTAGCAGCAGGAAAAACTATGTTACCAATTATATTATCGACAGGAATGAGTACTATTGAAGAAGTAAGTGATGCAATAAAAATACTTATGGATAATGGAACAAAGAATATAGTTGTTTTGCAATGCAATACAGAGTATCCAACACCATATGAAGATGCAAATATTAATTCTATGATTTTTATGAAAGATATACTTAATCAGCAAGTTGGTTATTCTGATCATACATTAGGAAACGATGTAGCTATTGCAGCTGTAGCCGCTGGGGCAAAGGTTATTGAAAAGCATTTTACACTTGATAAAAAAATGGTAGGACCTGATCATAAAGCAAGTATCGAGCCGGATGAATTAAGAAAATTAGTAATATCTATCAGAAATGTTGAAAAAGCCATGGGAAGTTATAATAAGTTTGTTTCGGCATCTGAGAGAAAGAATATAGATGTAGCAAGAAAAAGTATTGTTGCAAGTAAAAAAATAAATAAAGGAGAATTGTTTTCAGAAGAAAATATTACAACTAAGCGTCCAGGTATAGGAATGTCACCAATGAAATGGAATGATGTTATTGGTAAGGTGGCAAAAAAGAATTACGAAGAGGATGAGATGATACATATATGAAAAAATTAGCAATAGTGACTGCTACAAGAGCAGAATATGGACTTTTATCGCGATTAATTCGTATGTTTAAGACATCAGATAAAATAGATACGCAATTAATAGCAACAGGAAGTCATCTTTCTAAAGAATATGGAATGACAATACAAGAAATAGAAAAAGATGGAATAATCGTTGATAAAAGAATAGATATTCTTTCAAATAATAATTCAGAATATGGAGTATCTGAAACTATATCAAATGCAATTAAGTATTTTTCTGCTTATTTTGAAGAGTTTAGACCAGATGCAATTTTAGTCCTTGGAGATAGATATGAAATTCTGGCAATATGTATAGCTGCTATAAATTATAAAATACCGATAATTCATTTATATGGTGGAGAAGCTACATTAGGAGCGTTGGATGAATTAATAAGAAATGCTATTACTAAGTTAAGTATTCTTCATTTTACTAGTACAGAAGAATATAGAAATAGAGTCATTCAGATGGGAGAAGAGCCATCTAGAGTTTATAATGTTGGTTCTTTAGGGGTTGAAAATATAAAAGAAATACAACTTTTATCTAGAAGTGAGTTAGAATATGAATTGAAAGTTAAATTGGATAGGTATGCTGTAATGACCTATCATCCAACTACTACAGAAAAAGACATACTTCAAAAACAAATTGATGAGATGTTACGAGTAATGGTTAATAATCCACAGATTATGTTTATATGTACAAAAGCAAATGCAGATGTTGGGGGAGCGAAAATAAATGTAGCACTTAAAGATGCAGCGAATAAATATAATAATATAATATTGTTTGATTCGTTAGGAATAAAAAAATATCTAAGTGCTGTAAAGTATTGTGATTTTGTAATTGGAAATTCTTCAAGTGGAATTATAGAGGTACCGACTTTTCATGTTCCAACAATTAATATTGGTAATAGACAAAAGGGAAGAATACAGGCTAAGTCGGTTATTAATTGTAGTTATAAATATGAAGATATTCAGCAAGCAATTAAAATTGCTTGCTCTCAAGAATTTATTTTACTGTTGGAAAATGTAGTTAACCCATATGAAAAAGATTCAACTGCAAAGAAAATTTTCGATACTATTAATAAATATTTTAATGAGGGAAATATTAGCATTGTAAAAAAATTTTATGATTTACCTTATATTAATATGTGATATATGTATAACTATGGAATAAGTATTAATAAAAGTAAACGTTTACCATATTGTTATGTGATATTTTGAATTAATAGTAGGAAAGTAATCAGCATCATGGAGGATAAGACACGATGAGCAGAATCGTCATATATGGTATAGGAAGTGTATTAAGCAAGATAAAGTCTAATATAGTATGGAGTAACATAGCAGCAGTTATAGTCTGTAAAGATATGGCTGATGACTGTGAGGATATAATTGGATTCAGGGAGAGAAATATACCGGTTATATATGAGACAGATTTATCTTGTACAGATACATGCAGTCTTAGTAATCTTATAGATTATGATTATGTGGCTGTTATGAGAGATGGTGCATTTGAAGATATAAAGACATTACTTATATTTAAGTACGGCATAAGTGAAGAAAGAATTATATCTTGGGCAGAACTGTTGGATTCACCATATACGTATAATGCGACTGCTATGTATTTTTATGATGAATTTATTCAGATGCATGCGGCTAAAGAAGTTTTGGATTGTACCAGTCAGGGGATTGTTAACTATCATCCTGCAAACTATTGGAAGAATAAGATATCATATCTTGACAGGCTTGTTAGTAAAGATAAGCTGGCAGTTTGTCAGGATAAGTCCTGGTATGTAGAATCAGATGTATATGGATATGATAACGTGTATACAGACATAGTTGGCTGTACGAAGAAATATGACATTATATTACTCGATAGTGATAGTATGATGAGTGTATTTTCACATATGGAGCTTATCAATAAAGCACGTTATATTATACTTTTAACTCCATATTTTAACTATAAGGGTGATAGCTGTCTTGGCTTTAAGAATTTGTTTGAGTCGCTAGGCATGAAGTGTACATATTATAAGAGGCTTTCTGTTATTATGTGGGTTCTTGAGCCAGGAGAATTAAAGGTGTGCAGCAGTTCTTATATGTATGTTGTTATGCATAAACCTTATAATGTTAAAAAGGATGATATATATATACCTATATGCGTAGGTGATAATTATAATAATCCAGAGTATATCAACGATAGTACAGGCGATAATATAGCGTATCTTAATAACAAGATTAATGAGTGTACAGCCATATACTGGATATGGAAGAATACAAGGACGGAGTATGTAGGGATAAGCCACTATAGAAGATATATGCTTAACAATAATCAGAAATATGTTGAGAATATACTGGACAATGAAAACGTGGTAGAGAAACTTAAAAATGTTGATATATTATTATGCGAGCATATTACTTTCAATAGTACATTGGAGGAACAGATAAAGAACTCTATACAGCCAGAGGCTTATGATTGTGGATATAATAAGGTCAGGGAGGCTCTTATAAAGGCACATCCGGAGGATGTGAATGTGTTTGATTATGTTATGGGATTACATTATTTTTATCCATGCAATATGTTTGCCACTACATGGAGTGTGTTTGATGAGTATTGTCAATGGTTGTTTTCTTTTATCATACCTGCAGCGTGCAATATAGATGTGTCTGGGTATAATGCTTATAGTAAGAGGGTTATTGGCTTTTTTGCAGAGAGAATGATGACGGTATGGGTTATTAAGAAGAAATTAAAGGTAAAAGAACTGCCATATATAACAGTGGAATAGATTGGAGAAAATATAATGAATAATATATCTAATAGTACATTGTCTAAGAATAATACATCAAAAGACATATCAGTAAAAGCAATCATATCTGAGTTTCCAAAGGCAGCGTTGTTATGGTACGGCTTTAAGAAAGACACAGATATATTATATATATATGATGGCGAAAAGAACAGTGCTATACAGGAACTACTGATGACTTTTGGAAGGTGTGTGGATGTGGTAGCAGCCTCTGATATACAGAATTGTGCTGATATGTCATGTAATAATTGGAGTGGAACAAGATATGACTATATAGTTGGTATGGATGTGTTGGAGAAATGTGATAATCCACACGAACTATTAAGTACATTAAAGGCATTGCTTAAGTCATCAGGAAGGTTGCTGCTTGGCTGCGAGAACCGTCTGGCTATTAAATATTTTTGTGGAGAGAGAGATCCGTATACCAATCATAGCTTTGATGGAATAGAGAATTATAGAGGTATGAAACAGGCTGATAAAAAGGAAATAGCAGGACAGTGTTATTCTGGTGCAGAGCTAAGAAGTATGTTGGATGAAAGTGGACTTGTGAATCATAAGTTTTATGCAGTGATGCCGAATCTCAGGGAAGTACAGCTTGTTTATGCAGAGGGGTATAATCCACAGGAGGAGCTGGCTATAAGATATTTTCCAGTATATGAGCACCCGGAGTGTGTATTTATTAATGAGGAATATCTGTATACAGACCTTGTTAAGAATGGGATGTTTCATGCCATGGCTGATGCATATATTATAGAGTGCAGTATGGATGGTACTTATGATGATATTCAGCACGTTACATTGTCTATGGACAGAGGAAGAGAAAATGCACTGGTTACTGGTATATGTTGTTGTGGTGGTAGTGGAAAGCTGACAGATAATATTTATGATGATGAGAAAATATCGTCCGATAACAAAAAAAAGTTGAGTACTGTGTATAAAAAGGCTATATATGAAGAGGGGATAGTTAAGCTTAAGCAGATGCAGCATAACCATGAAGAACTAAGAAGCAGGGGAATACAAGTTGTTGATTCTTATATAGAAGATGATAAGTTTATTATGCCATATGTTGATGCACCGGTTGCTATGATAGCTCTTAAGGAACTGGCTAAAAAGGATAAGGAAGAATTCTATAAGGCTATAGAGGAAATGTATGAGCTTATATTATCTTCCTCTAAGCATACAGACATCATATCAGAGAAAGATAAGAACAGTGCTAATGGCAGGGATTTAGGTATCATTCTTGAAAAAGGATATATAGATATGGTTCCCCTGAATTGTTTTTATGATGGAAGCAGGAAGAATCCAAGGGACAGATTTATATATTATGATCAGGAATTCTACATAGAAAACTGTCCTGCTAAGTCGATTCTGCATCGTTCGTTGTCTATAATATATGATGGAACAGATAAAGAGTTCGAACAGCTTATACCACGTAGTGAGATTATGGATAGATTCGGACTTACTGAGTGTGAAGATATATGGTCGCATATGTCTTCTAAGTTCACTCAGAAACTGCGTAATCAGGCAGAGCTTGAGACGTATTATCGTAACAGAAGAGTGAATGCAAGGACATTATATACTAACAGAGAGAAACTGAATTATGATGCCAGAACTTATCAGAATATGTTCATTGATATATTCAGGGGACTTGATGATGAGAATGGCAATCAGGTAAAGAAACTTGTTCTGTTCGGTTCAGGTATATTCACGAATCGTTTTCTTGATGAATTTGATGGGTGCTATGAGGTATATTCTGTTATAGATAATAACAGTGCCAGATGGGGAACTACGATAAAGGGAGTGCCTATTAACTCACCAGATATATTAAAGTCTATACCTGCTGATGAATTACATATTATCATATGTATCAAGAAGTATTATGGTGTAGTAAGACAGTTAGCAGATTGGGGCATAGAGGATTATCATATATATGACCCGGGTAATGATTATCCTAACAAGAGAAGAGAGAATGTAAGGAAAAGGTTATCACAGTTACCAGTCAATGATGGCAATGTTGATGATAACGGCAGCGAGAATGTACAGAAAGAAACAGCTCATAACGATAAACCATATAATATAGGTTATATTGCGGGAGTGTTTGATTTATTCCATATAGGACATCTGAATATGTTCAGACGTGCTAAGGAATTGTGCAATTATCTTATAGTTGGTGTTGTGTCGGATGAGGGAGTACGTATAGGTAAACAGGCAGAGCCTTTCGTACCATTTGATGAGCGTATAGAGATGGTAAGGTCATGCCGTTACGTAGATGAAGCAGTCAAGCTGCCACCGAACTTCGCAGATACTGAAGACATGTATAAGGTATATCATTTTGATGTACAGTTCTCAGGAAGTGATTATGAACATGATCCATATTGGCTTGCAAGAAAGGATTTCCTTGAGAAGCATGGTTCAACACTAGTGTTCTTCCCTTATACACAGAGTACAAGCTCGACTAAGCTTAAGAAAGCTATTGATGCAAGAATATCACATGAATAATAAAGTGTTGAGTTAGTTGGTGGTAAAACATCAAAAGATGTTTTACCACTTATCAATATTTGCTTAGTCATTATGAGGTGTATTGTCGTTCCATATAAGCTGTCCGTCAGCTTTTAAACAGCCATATAATCTTGCATATAAGCTGTTACGTTCAGCTTCGCTATATTCAGTTGCATTGTTAATTATAATATAGTTGAATTCTTTGTTATATTGGCAAAAGTCTATGTTATCATAATCAGTGTAGGTAATATGAGCCTCTTTGATAGTAAGCGGGATATAAGACAGATTGCTTTCGTAGCCTACATATTTAAGTTTAGGACATATATAGCTAAGATGTGCATAGCTTGCACCATTATGTGCGTTGATTTCAAGCAGTGCAAGTGGCTCTTCTGTTGCATATATCATCTTAAATATGTTACCAATACTGTTATTAAGTGGGTCAAATCCCCATTTTTTCCATATATAATCTCTGTTACGGCTGCATATGTTTAATATGCTGTCAGATGGAAGAGTACCAAAGCTCTGGCTTCCTGCGTGATATATAAAGCTGTTGTGGCATACATATAATCTGTATCCAAGTTTTCGCAGCTGTATTGATATATCATCATCATCATAGTAACCAGGAGATAGGTTTTCATCTAAGAGATTAGTTTTATCCAGTGCCTGGCGTTTTAACATCATGGCAAATCCACATAAAATAGTACATTCTTCATAGGCATTTTTCATAGGAACATTATTTATATAACCATATCTGATGTAATCATCAAGAGCTGTAAAGAATAATTCGCGGTATTGAAGCGTGCCATCATAGTTGCATATAGCACCAGTTGCACCCGTTTCTTCGTCTTTATATAATCCCATTCTTAACCAGAACAATGAGTTAGGTGTAAGTCTTGTATCATTATTTAGCAGGAATATATCATTTTCCTTTTTTGAGTTAAGTATACCGATATTACATCCCTTAGGGAATCCAAGGTTTGTATTGCTTTTTATAAGTTCAATATCAGGCTGTTGTTCAAGCCAGTAAGTAACGCCATCAGTTGAAGCGTTATCAACAACAATGATTTCATAAGAAGGCTTATAACAGTAATTGCGTATACTTTCTATACATTTCTGCATAAGATACATACAATTATATGATACGATTACTATGCTAGCTGGTTTAACAGTAACATGGCCAGAGTTTTTGACAGCTGTCATCTTATCATGTATTTCCTGTTTTGTTTTAGCATCTTTGCAATGAAAGTAAGCATTTTCCAGACATAGATAGTATTGGTTAATGTTTGCTGTCTTATAATGCTCTGATAGCTCAAGATATGTCTGATATTGTTCATAAGGGTCAATGTTATCAGGAAGCTCGGTGGTATTTACAGATGTATGGTTAGATATTTCTATAGAATAATTAATCATTCTGTCTATAAAGCTTATAGTTTCATTCTTATTAAGTCCAGTATCAGGAATAAGAGAACAATAATTGAAAAGACGGTTATATTCAATAGTATCTTTTCCTATGGCAACTGTATATTCTGCAATAAGAGCTTCTTTTATATCGTTGACTGGAACATCACCTGCATCCAGGGCGTTATTAATGAGGGCGTCTTTAAGTTTTATGAGTATTTCCTTTGTGTTCATACTAATCTCCATATAATAATGTTTCAATGTGAGTGTTATGTAAAGCAGCTGTTTATATTATGTATAGTTAAATGATAATTCATTTGCAGATTTTATTCAAGAATAAAGAGTAAAACGAACAAATAACTAAAATAAAGATATGAAATATGTTATACTTCAGCTATATAGTTCATTAATGTATATGCTGTTTAGGAAAGTAGAGGAAGTATGATGAATGTGAAAGAAAAAAATAATAATGAAATATTGTTATTGTCACATGAATTATCCAGAACTGGAGCACCAATAGTCTTAAGGGATCTGGCTGTTGTGTTAAAAGAGATGGGATATTCGGTGCTTGTAGTATCATTTAGGGATGGAGAACTTAAAGAAGATTATGAAAAGAATGATATTCCAATAATGGTTTATGATAATCAGGATATAGAACCGGACTTCATAGACAGGCTTGTAGCAGATTATAATATATGGATAGTTAATACGCTTTTGTTATGGCCGGTAGTAAGTTATGTACAGAACACAGCTGTAAAGATAAAGTGGTGGCTGCATGAGGATGAAATATTTTTTCAAAAATGTTGTGATGCTTACGGCTCACCTATTGTTAGTGATAATATAGAGTATTATGCAGCAGGACCATATGTTAAGGATATGATTGATAAGTATCTTCATGTTGAATCAGAGATTGTTAATTTTGGTGTAAAGCAGAGTAAATATGTTGATGCTATTGAAGCTTATCATACATATGCAAAAGATAATGGTGGAAGAGTACGTTTTGTTGATATTGGGTCAATATCATATACTAAGGCACAGAATGTTCTGGTGGATGCTATAAAAAAACTGCCGGATGAATATATTAAACAATCGGAGTTTATATTTATAGGGAATGTGAAAGGAGCGGATACCGATATACTGGACTCAATAGTAAGGCTTACTGTTAGATACGATAATGTTAAGTTGTTAGACAGTATGCCACAGGATGATATATATAGAATCTATGATAGCTTAAGTGTAGTCGTTGTGCCATCTATATATGAGCCAACATCAGCGGTAGCTGTTGAGGGACTTATGAAAAAGAAGATATGCATATGCTCTGATATATGTGGAGTGTCTTATTATCTTAAGGATAATGAAAGTGCGTATATATTTCCATCGGGAGATTCACAGGCATTGGCAGAGAAAATAAAGTATGTCATAGATAATATTGAGTTACTTGCTGATATATATGAAAGTGGACACAAGGTCTATGAACAGAATTATTCAATGGAATGTTTTGTTACAACATGGAAAGCTATATTAGAAAAATAATATAAGCTACGTTTGTTATTGTGTATATTATGTATGATTGTCCTCATACAGTACAGGTATTCTGATATCCTTATACTGTATGAGGATATATTTATAAATCTAATATCAGCAGGTATTTTTCTTAATGATGTCAGATGGGGAAATCGTTAATGTAACATATCAGCATATTCTTTCATAAAGATTAATCTTGTTTGATAATATGTATCAAGGTTCATAATTCCGTCATCATGAAAACACCATGCAGATTTTACAGGAGGAACTATGACATTAAATCCGGCTTTTCTGAATTCAAAGCTTTGAGAGATGTCATAGAAATCCCATCCTGTAAATACGTCTTCACGCCATGTTATGTCGTATTGTGTTATTATTATGAATCCATCAACGGCTTCAACATGGGTAGGTTCAGATATATCATCAAGTACAGAATCGGTGGTGCGGTATATGCTGTTAGATATAAGATGCCCTATACGCCATCCAAACCACATGATGCATGTTTTAGGAAGTTTGGTTGATCCTACAACTCCTATCATACCTACGCTGGAATCTTTAAACTGTTCCAGTATGTCAAATAATATATTTTTATTGATAATGAACGTATCATGATGAAGATATATTTTATATTTTGCATCAGATGATAACATGGCAGCATTATATCCTGATGTCATGCTTCTGGCGTTATGTACAACAATTATTTCAATGCTATAACCAGCAGGAATATTAAGTGTATTTATGTATCTGATACATTCAGTTTCGTATTGCTTGTTATTAGAGCATATTATGAAACAGAATTTTTTATCGTTTTTAAGGGACTGTTGTGTTTTGTTCTTATTATAGCTGGACATATTAAGACACTTTTTGGTGATATAAGGGTTAGAGGCATTATTATTAATGATGGCAGTATTAGTTTTGCTGATAGTATCAGAGTTAACATTCATTGAACTTATATAGTTGGATATAATTTTTCTGACGTTATCACAGCCATCTACGCATGTTGTTTTGATAAATTGCTCTAGTGCCAGAGAAGACAGTGTTCCATCATTAATATCTTTAGCTATGCATTTTAAAGCTATCTCAGCATCAACATCATATTCTATGTTTAGTATAAGAAACTTATAGTAGTTGTTTTTTTTAATAACTTGTTCTATATTGTGTATATTTTTTAGATACAAAGGTGTTTTAAGGTTATTATTGAATTCTTCGGCGGTGATATTAACAGCAACCAGGCAGTGAGCAATCTCAGGTATTCCGTTAAATGTTTTGATGATATCTGGTTCTGTTAAAAATGTGCATAGTGTATATAAACTGTCATCAGAATTATTGTTTAGTAACTGGTTGATGGAACTGATGAGTATGTTAAGTTCAGAATCATAGCTTGAATGCCATGCTGCATCATTATCTATAGATGCCTGTACGCATTCTTCTGTATCGGATATAGGTATCATGTTATGTATAATCTCCTGTTATTAGTCAGTGTGTTGTAGCTTTTTATAATATTAGTGTCATAGTTTTACAAAATAGTTGTTGAGGTATAAATACTGTATATTATTTTAATTCTTTGAGTTTGTTTATCAGTACGCTGATATTTCCATTGTGGTTGTATGAATCAATATAATCAGCAACTTCTCTGTGTTCATAGGTTCCTTTTTTTCCAAGGTAAGGATTAGACATTATATCTGGTATAATCTGTTTTGTTATTGAACACATATATCTGACAAGTTCGGCAGTAAGTGGCATTTGACGGGCATTAAGAAAAATAATTGTTTCATAGAAAAAGGTGTGTACAAAGTATAATTGCATTTCATAAAGAAAAGTATCAATATCAAGATGCTCTTTGACATAATTGTATGTTTCAAGCTGTACCAGCATATGCTGGCAGATAGTATCATATCTTTGCATATATTGCTGCATGGTTCCATTAGGGTTGATACGATAGTAGTATATAGGTTCGTTAATTCTGCATATTATTTTTGCTGTATGCTTTATAGGATGTGTGAATAAAGGCTCTTCATAAGCGACACCCTCAGCGAAATGAAAGTGATAATGGTCATAATAGTTCTTATTGATAAACTTACATAGACAGCTTTCTGTCATAATAGCAGGATTTAGAAGGAAATCCTTTCTTTTATCTGTCGTATCACATATGAAAGTATCATATGTAAGCATAGATGGACTGGCTGCTATATCGTTAGTATCACTTGATGATTTAAGTTGTATAACATCGGCGTTGTTAAGTCTTGCAGTATTATATAGATATTCAAGGTAATATGGTGGAACAGCGTCGTCACTGTCTATGAAACAGAAGTATTCACCGGAAACGTAGTTATCAAGGGCAATATTGCGGCATGTTCCCTGCTTGATATTGACTTCGTTGAATATTGCCAGAATCATATCAGGATAATTCTGCTCATATTCACGTATTATTTCTGGTGTATTGTCCGTAGATGAATCATCTATCAGTATAAGTTCAATATTATCAGTTCCTATTGTCTGGTTAACGATGCTGTCAAGAAATGTTTTTATATATTCTTCAACATTATAGCATGGAGTTATAACTGAAACTTTTTTCATATGTTTTCCTCACGTTTTTAATAAAATATCTTTTGCCCATAACATTATAATAGTTTATAATCAATTATATGATGTTTGGTGGTTAAAAGTCAAAAGATACTGATAAAGAAAAGGTTAATAATATGAAAATATTGTATTATTCGTGGGAAGAGATAATAAGCAATGATATATATGAAACAATGCACAATTATGGCTGCACAGTTACCAGACTTAGATATAATCTTAGCAACAATATTTCAGATGCAGGATTTATATCTTATGTTGAGAGTATGCTGGATGAAGGCATAGATGGAGAAGCTTATGATTATATATTCAGCTGCAATTTTCTTCCGGTTATATCCAAGATAGCTCTTAGAAAAAAGATAAAGTATATATCATGGTGTTTTGATAGTCCATGTACAACTCTTTACTCAGAGATGATATATAATCCGTATAATTATATATTTCATTTTGATAAATACGAAGTTGCAAGGTTAAAGAAAAATGGAGTTAGTAATGTATTTCATCTGCCGCTTGCTGTTAATATGAAGCGGATTAATACATTGTTAGATAATAATCCTATATCAGATAACGATATTAAAAATGTTACATTCATGGGAAATATGTATGCATCTGCTCCTGATTACGAATATCTGTATAGTCATCTGGATGATTATCTTAAGGGATGCATGGATGCTATTGTCGATGTTCAGAAAGTGTTTCAGGGGGGTGGTATGCTGGACGAACTTTTGGATGATGTAGTTGTAAATCGTATAAATGCAAGTGTAGCATTCCAGTATACAGATGAATTCAAGATAAGTAATAAGGATATTATCGAAAATATATTATACAGAAAAATATCGGGTGATGACAGAAAACGTATTATTAAAAGAATAGCTGATAAATATAAGATTACATTGTACACGAATACTGAAAAGTCAGCTGTTGTTAATAATAGTAATATTGATTATAGAGGAACTCTTGATTATTACAATAATATGTCTGTCGTGTTCAGAAATTCCAAGATTAATCTAAATATAACCATACGAAGTATACGGACAGGGATTCCGTTAAGAGCCATGGATATTATGGCATCAGGTGGCTTTTTGTTATCAAATTACCAGGAGGAGCTGGCTGAATATTTTATAGATGGGGAAGATATGGTTCTTTATTATGACGATGAGGATATGATGAATAAAATAGAATATTACCTTGCTCATGATGAGGAAAGAAAAAGAATTGCAGAAAATGGATGTAGAAAGGTAGCTGACAAATATAGTTATGCTAATGCATGGAGATATATTTTTAGTGTATGTAATCTAAAGAATGAACATATTGATATGAGTAATAGGTGAAAATTGGAGAAGATAATCATGGATGATAATGTGAAAGTAAAACTGGAGGCTGCTTATGAGAGCAATAATAGTATCAAGCCAGTAAAGAGGCTTGATGAATGGCTTAAGGAGTGTAAATCAAGAAATTTAATAAATGATAATTATATAGATGAAAAATCAATACTTGTTTTTAGCCATCAGTTATCAAGGACAGGGGCTCCGATTGTATTACTCGATTTGGTAAGGATAATGAAAAAAGAGGGGTATAAGGTTGCAGTGATTTCTTTTATGGATGGCAGCCTTAAGGAAGAATATAAAAAAGAAGGAATACCGGTTTTGGTATACAATAGCAAGTATATAAATGAAGAATTAATAGATGTTCTTTCAAGGTATTTTGGCACATGGTTTATTAATACTCTCGTTTTATGGACATTTGTTGCTTATGCGAAAAACAGGCATATAAAGGTTATATGGTGGATGCATGAGAATGAGCAGTTTTATCAGATAATGCAGAAAGAATACTGCAAACTGGTAAAGACGAAGAATATGAGGTTTCTTGCAGCAGGACCATATGTACAGAGAATGATTAGTACATATATGAATACTGAGTCGGAGATACTGAATTTTGGTGTAAAGGAAGAAAGAGGAACAGATGCTATACAAGCTTATTATAATGAGCATAATATAGTCAGATTTCTGCTTGCAGGAACATTATCATCTCTTAAAGGGATAGATGTATTAGCAGAGGCTATAAGAACATTGCCAGAAGTATATCATGAGAGATCAGAGTATATATTTGTTGGGAATATGAGTACAGCTGAGGAGGGAATACTAGAGGATTTACTTACTCTCGATAATGAATATGATAACGTTAAAATATATGATTCATTAAATCATGATGATATATACAGGTTATATGATAAAGTAAGTGTAGTAGTTGTACCATCAAGACTTGAGCCAACATCAGCAGTTGCTGTTGAAGGACTTATGAAAAGAAAGATATGTATATGTACTGATATATGTGGAGTGTCATATTATCTTGAAAATGGGAAAAATGCAATAATTATACCATCAGGTAATTCAGAAGTACTGGCTGAAAAGATAAAGTATGTTATAGATAATGTAGCTGATTTAAAGTATATGTGTGATGCTGGATATGAAGTGTATAAAAGTGTATATTCCATGGAGTGTCTTGAAAATTCATGGAAGAATGTCATGAAAGAGTGGGATAATCAACCATTAGAGCCTTCGCTTGATATTATTATATATAATTATAATGATAAGGCGGGTTTGATGAAAACATTAAGGTGTGTATATGATACATTTTATAATAATATGCAGGTTGTTGTTATAGATGATGCTTCACAAGAGGATTGTCTTGAATGCATAGAGAAAGAATATGGTGATAAAGAGAATCTTATGTATATACAAAATGATGAGCATATAGGTGAATATAAGTCATTTATATATGCTTATAACAGTACAGAATCAGAATTCTGCAGCTATATATCGTCAGGAACATGCATGGAAGCCAATTATTATAATGGACTTGTGGCTTGTATTCAGGATAACAACTGTGTTGGAGTATGTTCAAAGAGATTGATGGTTAAAGGTGGAAAAATCATAGAAACAGGATATAATAAAGATAAAATAACCTTGGATGATATTCTTGCAGCTGACAGTATATGCTTTAAGGGAATTGTATTCAGACGTAATATTGTAAAAAATATACCGGATTATGAGGTTGAATATAAGAATATGGCATTTGAAAGATTGTATATACATATGGCAGAGCTTGGGAATCTTATGTTCTGTGATAATGAAAGAATAGCTGATGTATGCTGAATATAGGTAGATGAGTATATGATAAAAAATGATAATATAATGTATATATTCTGTGAGTCTACTTATTATGGACATATTTTAAATAACTAGATTTAATATAAATATGTGTAAGTAATAATTAAACTTAGATTATTTCCTTAAACAAAATAAAAATATTTTTTAAAAATACAGAGGTAATGTATGCGGGATGATAAAAATGAGAATGTCAATGTAAAAAAATATATTAATAAAACAGAGTGTATTAAGTGTAATAAAAATAGTGGGAAAAGCGATAATATTGATGAATTAAATGAACATAGAAATTGTTTTCAGGTAACATATATTGAAATTTCTGATGTTCAGTTCAATAGTCCCAAGTACAAAAATAACCTCATAAAATCCTGCGATTCAGATTATATAGCATTTATTAATACACGTTATACCAGTAGTACTGAAATAAGAAGGATTATTTCAGAAGACTCATTCCTTATGAATTATGACATGATTATATTGGGTGAGGGTATATTGCATGGGGATATGCATTTTGACAATTTGGTTAACTGCCTAGATATGAATCCATATATGGTGATACTTAAAATGTCAGTTTTTGGTGTTACAGGTTCTTTTAATGAGCAGCTTGAATGCGGTGATATATATGAGTTGTCGTTAAGAGTTGCACATGAGAATTGTGATGATACTGTGTGTAGTGTATATGGTTATAGTGTTTCTAATGCAGCAGCTTCTGATTCAGCAGGAAAATTTCAAGATAGAGGATTGAGCAGAATAAAGCATGTAATAACAGATAATAGTAATGACAAATTGTTTGTAACAGAAAGCAGGAACGGAATATTATTAACATATGCTTATGTAATAACTAAGTATATGTTTCTTCTTAGGAAGAGTGGACGGTTAGAAAGTGTATTGGATAATATGACCTCATATGCATCAGATACAGGTTATGTAGAACAGTTTAATACATATGTGATGGATTTTTTAAATAATAGTCCGTTATTTAGAAAAATAGAAGCTGATACAGCTCCGTTTTATATAATAATGGGTGATGATATCTGTTATGGAGTGTTAAAAAGATTTGCCATATGCCTTACAAAGGAATTTATTCATAATGGTCAGGCTGTTATTACATCAGATTGTTCATATGGGAAGAAGACCGGACTTGAGTGTATAGAAAAACAGACATTAAAAGGAATCGTTGGTTTTCAGGCACCAGTTTTATTTAGAGAATATTTTAAGAATATTAAAGCTCCTAAATATGTATTCTGGTTTGATCATCCTATGTATTTCAGGGATATGATGGGGAAAATTGATAACAGTTATTATATGCTGTGTCAAGATGAATATTATGCAGAATTTATGAGAAAATATTATCATATACATAATGCTATCCAGTTCCCACCGGCAGGTGAAGATGCAGGTCTTGCGGGTAATAGTAAACGCATATATGATATTGTGTTCATAGGCTCATATCATGTATTGGACGAAGAGGTTATACAGGATGAGTTTCAGAAAGTTTATTATGATTATATGATGTGTAATTCTTCATACACATTTGAACAAGGACTGGATAAGCTGCTTAAGCGTGAGGGATATGTTGTTGATGAAGAAAAATTCATTGATATATTATGTTCGCTTCAGAATGTATGCAGGAAGATAGTATATGACTATCGGATTAAGATCATAGAAGAGATTATTAAATCCGGTATAAAGATAGATGTGTTTGGAGATACGTGGAAACAATATGATGGTATGTATAGGGATAACCTGATAATACATAAAGCAGTAACAGTTGATGAAGCGCTTGATGTTTGGGGACATTCTAAAATAGGCCTTAATATTATGACGTGGCATAAATATGGAATGACAGAAAGAATAGCTGATATATGTTTGTCAGGTGCTGTATGTCTTACGGATGCATCAGAATATTTAAGGAACAATTTTAATAATAATGAAAATATTATTATGTATGATTTAAGCAGACTTGATGAACTTCCAGGTATTATTAATAATGTATTGTCAGATGATAGTTTTAGGAAGCATACGGCGGATGCTGCATATTTACTGGCAAAGGAAAAACATACATGGAAGATTCGTACCATGGAGTTTTTACGTATGATTAAAGGTGAAAATAATAAATAATTATATTAAAAGGCATAAGAGTAGGGCGAAAGTATGAAAAATGATAGTTATTATGATACACAACAAGATACGAAAGTATATGATGCTATAGTAATAGTAACACCAGCTGATTTCAAGCGTGTTGAATGCAACAATAAACGAATAGTTGATTATTTACCTGTAAGGAAAGTCATATTTGTAGGAAGCTCTGAGCTTGAAAAAATGGTTAAGGAATCTGATTTAGGTGACAGAGCTGGTTTTGTTAATGAGAATGATATTATACCATTTCAGGATGTATATGATTGCATGAAAGATGTTATGTCAGATATATTATGTGGACGTGAGCTTCCAAGGGGACTTGTAGGATGGTATTACCAGCAGTTTCTTAAGATGAAATATTCAGCGATATGTGAGGATGAATGTTATATGACATGGGATGGGGATACAGTTCCATGTAAGTGTTTTTCAATGTTTAATTCAGATGGAAAGCCATATTTTGATATGAAGCATGAATATCATGAAGAATATTTCATTACATTAGAGAAGATTCTGCCAGGAATAAAAAAGGTTACTGAAAAATCTTTCATATCAGAGCATATGCTGTTTAACAGCAGATATATGAAAGAACTGATAGCAGCTATAGAATCTAACAAGAATATTAAAGGAGCAGTATTTTGGGAAAAGATTCTTAATGCAATAAGAATTGAACATATACAGGAAAATAGTTTCAGTGAGTTTGAAACATATGGCTCTTATATGATGAGCAAACATCCAGAAGTGTATGATTATCGTAGCTGGCATTCTTTCAGATATGGTGGTTATTATTTCCATCCTGAGCAGATGACTGAGCGTGATTATGAATGGATGGGCAGGGACTTTTATGCTATATCCTTTGAAAAGTCACACACAGTAAGAGAGGATCATGAGAATCTGTTCAATAATCCGAGATATCAGGATAAGCTGACTGCACGTCAGATGGTGGAGATAGTGCAGGAAGAGTCAGAAGGGTATAATGAAGTGTGGGATTAGTATGAATCTATGATTTTATGCGTTAATATTTGATGTGGAATGAATATACGGATTATCTAATCTAATCCGTATACTTCCATATAATCTGCTCATAGTATGAATTATCCTGAACTGGTTCAGGAATGACATCAGGGTCAACTTCGTTATTGTATCGGCTAGGTATGCTGGTTCTGTTTTCGGCACCAGCAAGATACCACATATATTCAAGGTCAATATGTCCAACGTCAATAGCTTGATAGTCACTTTGTACTAAATCGTAAGCTAGCACGCCAGATGAAGGACCTATTGCTAATAAAAATAAATCATTTTTTGAACCATACTTAAGGCACGTATCTAATATATCATCATATTTACGAAATGAGTTTGTTCCTGGGGCTATAATACGTTTGAATGATGCTGCATTATCAAAAAGGTTGTTTCCAACTCCTAAACGTGTGAATTCACCTTCCACTGCGATTACATTTTTATTATTCCATATTTTTTTAAGATTTGATAATCTATTGGCAGGTGCTTCTGTTTTTTTATCATTCATCATCATATACCATCGCGTGATATATGCATCGTGATATGTTTTGTTTTTATTTAGTAGTGTTTCATGTTTTTTTCTTGTTTCATCAGTCATATAGGCACGTATTTCGGATTTTGATTCGGATGTATACTTGCTCAGATCACCATAATTATCAGCTATAGCAATCATTAGTTTATCATTATCAGACTGTAAGACTTGTAGTAGACGTTCTGATAGTTGCTCATCATATTGCTGGAAACTCCATCTGTTTGTGCCGTATATTATACTAAATTCGCCATCTCCGAATCTTGCAAGTGATTTACCTTCATTAATAATATTATTAATGGTTGTTTTATGAGATTCAATTTTTGGAAAAAATAAATGGTTATTATGAGTTATGTAATCTGCAATCTCGTATTTAAGATTGTTTCCTAATCCATCTATCATAAATTTTAGGGCTGGAAGGACTCTCTCATTCATATCTGTTGTACTGTTTTTTTGCATAATAAGACTATTTTTAACAGTATTATACAGATTATTTATGTCATTTTTCATTTGCTGTTGTTCTTTTTGGAATTGTTCCATTATAGATATTATTTGTTCTAATTCGTTCATTGATTCACCTATAAGATAATTTATTTGATAATGAAATTATAACATTTGAAGTAAAAAAAACAAATGAAAAAGTGAAAGTCGTAATAACAGGTGATTGAGACTTAGATGATTAAATGATAGAATGAATTTACAGTAGTGAATTATATAAAAGAAGATTTTGACATCGTTAATTAAAAGAAAGGCAAAGCAACTATGGGGACAATTGTTAATCCAGATAATTCAGCGTTTCAGGTTGCACTGAATTCAGAGATATATGTTGATAAAACCGGTTTGATTGAGTATACCAATAAGGTCATGAACACATTACAGGGGTATATATGCAACAGCCGTCCAAGAAGATTTGGAAAATCTGTCACTGCCAATATGCTTACAGCGTATTACAGCAGAGGATGTGATTCGGCTGATATGTTTAATAATCTTGATATTAGTAAGTATGCTGATTATAAGGAACATTTGAATAAATATGATGTAATTCATCTTGATATCCAGTGGTGTATTGAGCCAGCTGGTGGAGTTGAGAATGTTGTTTCATATATTTCCGAAAGCACTATTGCAGAGCTTAGGGAATATTATCCGGATATAATAAGCAGGGATGCAGTATCTTTGCCAGAGACATTATCGCAGATAAACACGATGACCGGAAGTAAGTTCATAGTTATAGTAGATGAATGGGATGTATTGATCCGTGATGAGAATACTAACAGCCGTATTCAGAATGAATATATTAGTTTTCTTAGAGCTATGTTTAAAGGAACTGAACCAACGAAGTATATCCAGCTTGCATATATGACAGGTATTTTACCTATAAAGAAGCAGAAAACACAGTCAGCTCTTAATAATTTTAAGGATTATTCAATGTTATATGCTGGTCCGTTAGCATCATATATTGGATTTACGGAAGATGAGGTGCAGCAGTTGTGTGATGTTTACAATGAAGACTATGAAGAAGTCAGACGGTGGTATGATGGCTATAAGTTAGGAAGATATCACATATATAATCCTAATGCGGTTGTTAATCTTATGTTAGATGGCAGCTATCAAAGTTATTGGTCTTCTACAGCTTCGTATGAGGCGATAGTTCCTTTGATAAATATGGATTTTGACGGACTTAAGGAAGCTATAATAACGATGCTGTCGGGTAACCAGATTCAAGTTGATGTGACATCTTTTCAAAATGATACGATCAGCTTTGTCAACAAAGATGATGTGATTACTTATCTTATTCATCTTGGATATTTAGCTTATGATCAAGGCTTTAAAATAGCAGTTATTCCTAATGAGGAAATCAGACAGGAGCTTGTTAAGGCGACTAGAAGGAAAAAGTGGAATGAGCTTGTTACCTTTGAGAGACAGTCAGAACAGCTGCTTGAAGATACATTGAATATGGATGGGAAAGCGGTTGCTAAAGGGATAGAAGAGATACATTCAGAATATACCTCTGCTATACAGTATAATAATGAGAATTCACTTAGTAGCGTTTTATCTATAGCATATCTTAGTGCAATTCAGTATTATTTCAAACCGGTACGGGAGTTTCCTGCAGGGCGTGGATTTGCGGATTTCGTATTTATCCCAAAACCAGAGTATATAGCTTACTATCCAGCACTTGTGGTTGAGTTAAAGTGGAATAAGAGTGCTGATACGGCTTTGCAGCAGATAGAAGAAAGATGTTATCCAGATTCTGTAAAATCATATACAGGCAGCATATTGTTAGTTGGAATTAATTATGATACACATACCAAAGAGCATACCTGTCTTATAAAGAAATATATTAAAGAGTCATAAGGGCAGAGGTAACATGTAAAGATAACATGTAAAGATAATATGGATTTATTTAGTATATGCGGGCATTACAAAAGCCCGCATACACTAAATATTTCATTAAGTCTTGTCCTGTAGTTATGCAGCTGCAGGACTTTTTTATGCCCGTTAGCGGCGATTTTTATACGTTCATCCTCATGTTTTAGATAGTAATCGCATTTGCTTATGAGGTCATCCTTTGATTCAAAGTATACGAAATCAACATCAGGCACGAAGTGGTTAAGCAGGTCGGCCTGGAAGTTCGTCATAAGAAAGCCACCGGCACCCATGATATCCATACATCTGAGCGGAATTCCGTTTTTTATGCTTCGGAGTGTTATATTTAAGTTGATTTTGCTGCATTTGAACACATAAGGCATGTTGTCGTAGAAGTCTATAGGTCCCTGATTGATAACATACGGCATATCAGGTGTCTGGTTATGTGTATACAGCTTTGTTTTAAAATGCTCTGATACAGCAGTAAGGAGGGCTTTACGTTCGTTCTGTGCGACTTTTCTTGCAAGAAAGTAGTTGGCATATGCGTATGCAGGAGTTTCTATGCCATCGTGGTTAGGTGTATAGGGCTCCACACGCATAAGCTCTGCAAGTATTTTGTTAGTTTCTGGTGTTCCAGACAGCATATCTTCAAGGAAGTTCATTCCATATACATTCTGCTGGGCGGATATGATGGCATCAAGATAGCCTCTTGCCCAAGGGTTCAGCTTGTCATAGATTCTGTCGTAGAAGTTTCCTTTTTCGTTGTACATAGAGCCTACAAAAGATATGTCACTGTCAAACACCTCATGAATATGTTCATTCAGTGTGAGCTTATCCAGTCTGTCTGTGTTGGCAGCAAGCGGCATATAGTACACTGTATCGATTCCACCATTCTTAAGCTCAATATACTGTGCGCTGTCGAAAAGGAATATGTGGTTGCATGGGTTGGTTATAGTGTATGAGTATATTGTAAGCAGAGGGCTGTCGTATACCCATGCTATATAAGGGATGTTGTGGCGGTTACAGCAGTTGGATACGACAACGCTGTAGTTAAATGTAAATACAGCATCATATTTGTTCTGCTTCCTAGGCATGACAGTATTACAACAGCTATTACTATTATAGCTATTACTATTGTGGTTATCATTATTTCCTATAATTAGACTGTCAAACAGCTTATCAAACTCTTCACTTCTCCGTTCTAGTATAAGAGGAGTGGATATAACTGTAAGTTCATGTCCCATGGCAGGAAGTATTTCTTTCATATCTTCAACACCGAAGTGTTTATGTTCAAACTCAAGAATACGCATAATTATTTTATTCGTTGTATATCAGTTGTTTTCACTATTATGTATACAAGCTGACATTCCTTTCTTTTTATTTTCTAGAAATTATTCTGCAAAGCCAGTTTTTATATTCATCATTTTGCTGGGAATGCCATATCTATCATCTGTATCAGTCTTGTATCATATGTATGCAGCTTCTTAACTGTTTCATATCCGTGATTGGCGATTTCCATACGTTCATCCTCATGCTTAAGGTAGTAATCACATTTTGCTTTAAGATCCTCCATGCTTTCGTATGCAACAAGGTCTTTGCCAATTTCAAAGAATTCGGGCAATTCAGCCTGGTAGTTGGTTATAAGGAAGCCACCGCAGCCAAGCACGTCGAATACACGCAGCGAAAGTCCGGAGCGTATGGATTTGGCGGTTATGTTAAGGTTGATTTTACTGTTGTTAAATATAAGCGGCATTTCCTCAAGTGACTTGGCGAAGCCTCTGTTGTTGATATGCGGCATGGATGATGTGTCACTGCCTGTATACATGTCTACATTGAAGGAATCTGATAACATACGCAGGGCACGGAGTCTTTCCTGCTCTGCAACCTTGACACTTATGTAGTGCTGTGCTACAAGTGCTTTGGAGTTACAGCGGGAGTTCTCAGGAAATACATACGTTCCTAAGTTGCTTTTTATGAATCTTTCTGCGAATTCCTCAGATATGACATCTTCAATAAAGTTATATCCATATATTTTTAGTTGTGCCTCTATTAACCCATCAACATATCCGGTATCGTATTCGTTAAGTTTTATCTTGTTGTAGTCGCATTTTTCCTGATATGTAGAACCTATAAAGGATATGTCACTTGAAAAGTGCTTACGCTCACTTATGCTGGAATTTTGTATGACCTTGTCAGTTCTTGCTACATTGGTCGCAAGTGGTATATGAAATACATGACCTGGATTATAAGGTACGAATTCCTTATAAAGCATGCGGTCAAAAAGAAATATACGGTTGCAAGGGTTGGATAGAGATTCTGAGTACAGCTCAAGCACGGGACTGTCAACGATAAGACTTATGTATACAATATTTGCTATATTGCATACCTCGGAAAGCCATGGGAAAAAGTTAATGGTGAACACAAAACTGTAGCCGCCGTCAACTATATCAGAAGCTGTCCGCTTAATACATTCAGACGGGGTAAGATTTTTATTAAATATTTCCATACATTCTTCATGAACGTCAAGTCCAAGTCTTTTGAAAGAATCTATTATGTCAGGTTCGCATATGCTGCCGTATCTGTATATATATATTTTCATGAAAAACCTCATTTCTAAAGGCTTAAATTAAATATAACTGTGCTGTCAAAGTAACTCTTTATTCTGGCATCTATAAGTGATAAGCTTCCTCTTTAATATTCATACAAGCCTTATATCTTTAATATAAATGTATTTTCGTAAGAAAGCAATAGTGGTTGTTTAGATGAGTGGGTTAATTCATAGTAATAGAGTAAAGATTTTGTGCGTTGGATTCATAGTGATTGTTTACGTAACTGGTATTCCATTGTATTATAATTCAGTAAGGTTCTGACATGAGAATGTTATGAGAATATGATAAGAATGTTATAAGAATACCTTAAGAATGTTACGAGAATATCATAATAATATTATGAGAACATCATAAGTATGTAATAAGAATGTAACAGGTGTCATAGACAGATGCTACATGAAAAATGTACAATACTATATGATGGTATACAATAGAAGCAAAGAGGGTGAGAGGAACATGAATATATTATTTTTCCAATGGTTCGCATTCATGCAGAAGGGCATAGAGAATGCATTAAAGAAGATGAATGTAAGCTATGATGTGTTTTACTATGACATGAAAGACTGGGATAATGATGATGAGCTTGAGAGAAAGCTGTCTGACTATCTTAAGAATAGTAATGTTACATATGATGCTGTGTTTTCAGTGAATTTTATTCCTATGGTATCGGATGTATGCAGCAGATTAGTGTCTGAGTTTAATACAGATAGATACAGGAAGCTTAAGTACATATCATGGGTATATGACTGCCCTATCAATATAAGAAGGACAGCTGCGTTAAAGAATGACTGCAATATCATATATTTTTTTGACAGAATACAGGCTGAAAGCTATGCAAAGCAGGGAGTAAGAGGTGCTGGACATATGCCACTTGCTGTTGATACTGATATCTTTGCTGAGGCTATTAATAATGCGGTTTGTAATGTTGTAGACAATGTTGCAAGCAATGTTGGAAATTCTTGTATTAGTGATGTTGCATTTGTAGGCAAGCTTTACAGGTCGGATTATCAGTATATAAGCAAGTATCAGGATGAGTATACAAGGGGCTATCTTGAAGGTATAGTATCAACACAGGAGAAGATATATGGGGGATATGTTATAGATGATTGTGTGAATGATAATATTATGAAATGTATCAATGATAACTTTGCGAAAGTGTCAGGTGGAACTTATTCTGTTATTAAGCCGGAGGTTACTTATGCGCTTGCAACTGAGGTTACGGGGAGAGAGCGTTATAAGGCACTTGCGCTGCTGCAGAACAGGTGCAGGGTTAATCTTTATTCAACTGATAAGGATGACAGGCTGTCAGGACTTAACCAGTGTGGTCCGGTGGATTATTATAATCAGATGCCGCTTGCTTTTAATCAGGCAAAGATTAACCTAAATATATCTTTAAAGATTATACAGTCAGGGATTCCGTTAAGAGTGTTTGATGTTTTGGGCTGTGGAGGCTTTCTTATAACGAATTACCAGCAGGAGATAGCAGAGAACTTTGAGGATGGAAGGGAACTTGTAATATATGAGGATATTCCAGATCTTATTGCAAAGGTGGATTATTATCTGTCACATGATGATGAGCGCCTAAGGATAGCGTGCAATGGATATGAAAAGGTAAAGAGTGAATGTACATTTGAAAAAAGAATGAATAAAATTTTGTCAGGAATGTTATAATTATGCTTGTATAAAATCATTGATTAACTTACAATAAAGGCATATAAGTAATATCATAAAGCCAGATTATGAGAATTTAGTAATGCATATTGAGAAAGATTATAAGAGGCAGGTTGTACAGATTATGGAAAAGCTTAATTCATTTTATAAAATGCTTAAAAATAATGCAGAGAAATATCCTAATAAGGAAGCTATAATATATGATACTATGACTATTTCATATAGCAAGCTTTTTGAGGATGTATGTAAGAAAGCACTTCACCTTAAGAGATTTACAGGAAACCGTATTGCACTATATGGTCCTTCATCATATAGGTGGATTGTTAATATGTTTGGTATAATACTTGCTGGTAAGGATGTTATGCTTGTTGATTTCTTTCTGCCACAGAATACCCGCAACGATATACTTAAAAAGGTCGGGGTTGACTATGTACTTACATCTACGAATCAGTATATTCTTGCAGATAGTAACGCAATTATGATACCGGATGCCGAAAAGGATGATGTGGAAGGCTTTGTGTATGATGAGGATTCGGCTGTGGAGGGCAATATACTTATGCTTACGGCTGTTCCACAGGAGTGTGATAAAGCAGTAGTCCTTACTGTATCTAATATTTTTAATACTATCAATGAGATTAATGAGTTCTGCTTATGCGAAGAGAATGATAAGGTTCTGGCACAGATAGCACTTCATCATATATTTGGTTATATATATAGTCTTATATGGCCGTTGCATAATGGTGCGTGTGTGTGCATAGGGAGAGGCTTAAGGCATATAGATGCGGACACATATTATTATAATCCTACAATTCTTCCTGGTTCACCATCTATGATAGATTATTTAAAGAGAATCAAAGCATTTAACAACGATTTAAGGACGGTTATTATCGGTGGTGCCAGCTGTCCGTTCAGGCTTTTTGAGGCTTTAAGTGACAGGGACTTAAAGGTATATAATGTATATGGCATGACAGAAACATCTGGCTGTATAGGAATAAATGATACAATGGACGGTACTTATAAGCTGTTTGGCGAAACGCAGGTTACAATCGCAGCTGATGGTGAGATTCTTGTCAGCGGAGATTGTGTCATGAATGGTTATGATAAGGATGAAGCTTATACAGCACGTGTACTAAAGGATGGTGTGTATCATACAGGCGATCTTGGAAGGATTAACGAGAAGGGACGTCTTGTGCTTCTTAAGCGTAACCCTGAGATTATTCTTCTTCCAACAGGTGAGAAGATAAGCCGTACTGTTACAATAAGGGAAATCACAGCACTTGATGGCGTTTCAGAAAGTTATGTAACCTTGTATAATGATAAACTCACAGCATTGATAGTACCTATAGATAAGGAAGCAAGGATAGACCGTTTTGTAAGGCTTATCAACAGATATAATGAAAGAAAGGGCTTCCGCTGGGAGATACAGAAGGTTAAGCTTATAAAGGAGCCGTTGCCAAGACTTGATAATGGAGATATAGATCAGGATGCTGTTGATGATTTAATGGTTGATCTGACAGATGTTGGATAGACAGCGCACGTATAAAGGGTGATATTTGGTATGCCGGGGTTAAGAATGACTGGTGTGTGCCGATATATTTATCGTGTATTATGAACTGATAGTAAACATGATGGTATAATAATATTATTATTAGAATGAGAGGTAATATCATGGAGGATATAAGAAGTAAGCAGTTAGAGGTGTTAGGAGAAGCTAAGGATTATTGCATGAAGGTGCTTCACAGTATAGATACTGTTATTCCTGAGCTTAAAGGTGCTAAGAAGGATGATACAGATGAGTATCTTAGAATGACAGTAGATGCGGTTAACAACACATTAGAGATGTATAATGCAACACGCACGCTTGTAAAGGAACACTCAGATATAGATGAAACAGAGGTAAATAAAGCGGTTGGGAAGCTTGGAGCTGCACTTAAGGGCAGTGCTGATGAAGATAAGGCAGCAGCACTTGAAGATATAAAGGACTTCATAAAGGCTTATGGAGAGGCAGCAAAGAATATTACAGAAGCATAGATACATTTATTTGTCAGTATTGTTGTTTAATTGAATATTAGTTGGTGACAAACGGACGACAGCATATATGAGAAAAACAGGTGTGCATACATCAACGATGCCAGAAGATTCGAGTGCATCTTATGATGTTTGCGCACCTGTTTTCTAATATAGAGTCAATTTCCACCATTTCAATATAAAATACATAGGTGGGATTGAGCACGAGGTACTCAATCCCACCTTTTTCTGGCTTTTCACTGTATCAACATAGTTGAATTTTAATACTATATTATGTAAAAGACAGCCATAAGGCTAGTGAGGTATTTTAAGAATAATGCGCAAGGAACACTTGAAAGCTGATTGTGATAGTTCTTAGATATTCCCTCAATATCCAGCAACGATTATACATGGATGTATAATCGAGCGAAAACGAAACATGGATGTTTCGTATGAGCGGTTGTGTCCGTAAACAATACCTACATGGAATATCTTAGAAATATCCAATCAGCTTTCTGGTGACTGTAGAATTATTCTTAAAATACCTCACTAGCCTTATAGCGTCCGTTCGTCAATATAAATACATCAATATAAATACATCAATAAAATACGTCAAAATAAATAATATGAATCAACTGTGCTAAACAATATATTTATATGTATCCGTTAAACATCATGCCAGTATAAGCTGAAAGGTTATACGGATCATTGTATGTACGGGTAGGGTTTTTATAAGCAATAATCTTATTGTTGACATAGTCCATAGGATTAAGTGCTATATTTTCAGCCTTTGTTTTAATAGAGTCTTTGAATGAGTTAAGACTTTCAAAAACTTTGCTTAACTGGTTGTCATCAGCAGCCTTGCTTAGAACTTCTTTGTTAGTGCTTATTGTACCATCCTTGTTAAGAGTAAGTCCGTTGTTTTCAAGCTGTTTTTTGTGTGAACGTGCTATAGCAGTTATTTCTTTGTGAAGGCGTTCTGTACCCTGGAACTGATTGTTGGCTTTGTCGTTGGCAGCAGATATAAGATTGTTATATCCTGATACCAGTTCATTAATACTTTCTGCTATTGAATCAGCATCAGCTTTGAGGCTGATAGTTACTGGATTATCTGTAACCTCTGAAAGTTCAAGTGCATATGACTTGTTGATTGTTACAAGGTTATTCATGGAAGAACGTTCTTCATCGTTTATGTTAAATATTGCGTTTGAAGGATATTGCGTAACACGGTCAAGTCCAAGAGTGCTTATCAATGCAGCGTTGGCAGATACATCAGTCTTATCGCTGTTCTGGCTTGGTTCAATCTTGAATATAACAGGTGAGGAACCGCTGATTCCGGTTGCTTCGGACTCTATGTTTATGGCTGTGTTGCCAAGGCTGTCTTCCTTGATAGTTGCAGTAAGTCCGATGTTTGATCTGTTTATAAGCCTTGCAAGCTTATTCTGTATGTTGTTTAAGGTTTCACTGCTCTCCACACTAAACTGGAATTCATAAGTTACATTATTAATAGACAGATCAAAGGAATAATCACCTGCTTTTACAAGTCTGGAGCGAGGATGCAGATAGTTGCCGGTATTAATCTGGGATGCTGCAAGCTGCTTTACATTTATGTCAAATGATTCATCATCTGAGGCAAGGCTCGAATCTCCGATGTACTGTGCTGATACAGCATCAGAATTGCTTGACACAGCAGATTTTTTAAACGTCATCTCACCGCTTGAGCTGTCTGATAAGTCCTGGGTTATATTCTCAAGAGCACGTGCGTTTTCCTTAAGGTCTATTGCATATTTCTGGGCAGCACTCGATAAGTCAAGCTTGTATACAGGGGTCTGGCTGTTAATCTTTACAACCTTGCTGTATGTGTTTTTAAGCTGGGATCTTGTATGGGTATCATACTTGGAATTCATCCTATGTCCGTACTGGGACAGGTAGTAGCTATATACACTACTGATCATAACAGTCACCTCCTTGTCTGTATAATCAATCTGTATTATATCTGTAGTGGGCAGCACTGTTAAAAAAGATTATAGAAACAGTGCTATATTAATATGTATCGGTACGTATAACAAATATATAATTATCAGGAAATCCATTTCCATAAAAAATATCGACCGGATACATTGATACATTGCTGGGTGGTAAACTTGCTTTTAACACACACATTATAACATTGTTTATAATAATGCACAATGTTGTCATATTTTTATTTTATAAGCATAATGTTGATTTTGCAATCATTTTATAGTAATATTTTGATAAGAAAATTTTGTAGATGAAATTTTTGATTTATAAGGCATTGACATCACTATGATTGTTACAATATAAGTATGAATGAATATAACAATGAAAACATAATTTTAATATAATGCAAACAAATACAATGTAGATAAATATAATAGATAAATATAATAAAAGAAATAAAAGTTATAAAATTAATAACAAATGGGTTGACGGATTGATAAATAATGTGATATATTAGGCTGGCTATGGAAGCGGTCTTTTTTTATGCCCTGAACTGACCCAACGGTACAGGATATAAGAAAAAACCAATTGGTGTTAATAACACCTGCAAAATAAATAATTGGAGGTGGAAGTTGTGCGAGTAAAGATAACATTGGCATGTACAGAGTGTAAACAGCGCAATTACAACATGACTAAGGAAAAGAAAGCCCATCCAGACAGAATGGAAACTAAAAAGTATTGCAAGTTCTGTAAGTCACACACATTACACAAGGAAACAAAGTAATTAGTATCAGTGAGGTATTAAGATGAGTGAAGCTGTTAAGACAAAGAAACAGAAAAAGAGCTGGTTCAAGGGACTTAAGGCAGAGTTCTCTAAGATCATTTGGCCAGACCAGAAGTCACTTACAAAGGAAACCATCGCTGTATTGGTTGTATCCGTATTATTAGGTGTAATTATTTCAGTTGTGGACTTGATTGTTCGCTTTGGAATTGAATTCATTGTAAAGTAAGGAAAAGGTGATCAGATGGACGAAGCAAAATGGTATGTGGCTCATACGTATTCTGGCTATGAGAATAATGTAAGAGTTAATATCTTAAAGACAGTTGAGAACAGAAATCTTCAGGATCAGATCTTTGATGTGCTTGTGCCGGTTGAAACAGTAGTTGAAGTAAACAACGGCAAGCCAAAGACAGTTGAGAGAAAGATATTCCCTGGCTATGTATTTGTTAAGATGGTTATGAATGATGACAGCTGGTATGTTGTCAGAAATACCAGAGGTGTAACGGGGTTTGTTGGTCCTGGATCTAAGCCAGTGCCATTATCTCCAGCTGAAGTTAAATCATTCGGAATCGATGATGAGAATGGTTCAGTTGAAGAATCTAAGCCAGTGGTTGAGTTCGCTGGTAAAGTGGGTGATCAGATTCAGATTCTTTCAGGTGCCTGGGAGAATACAGTTGGTCAGATCACAAGCATTAATGAGGGCAAGCAGTGTGTCACTATTAATGTTGAAATGTTCGGTCGTGAAACACCGGTCGAAGTTGACTTCACAGATGTGAAGGTACTGTAATCAAGGTGATCAAAAGCTGTACGGGCTGCATATAAAGGCCTGGCATCAGTTGTTTTGACTGCCTGTGGGAGGCTTAATAGCCGCCATAAACCACATTTATAATTAGGAGGTGCCACAATGGCAAAGAAAGTAACAGGTTATATTAAATTACAGATTCCTGCCGGCAAGGCTACACCAGCTCCACCAGTTGGTCCAGCACTTGGTCAGCACGGTGTTAACATTGTAGAATTTACAAAGCAGTTTAATGCAAAGACAGCAGATCAGGGTGACTTAATCATCCCTGTAGTTATTACAGTTTATGCTGATAGAAGCTTCAGCTTCATCACAAAGACTCCACCTGCTGCAGTTCTTCTTAAGAAGGCTTGCAACATTAAGTCAGGTTCAGGTGTTCCTAACAAGACTAAGGTTGCTACAATCAAGAGAGCTGAAGTTCAGAAGATAGCTGAACTTAAGATGCCAGATCTTAATGCAGCTACTATCGAAGCAGCTACATCTATGATCGAAGGTACTGCTAAGAGTATGGGTATCGTTGTAGAAGACTAATTCTATATGTATCTGTAACTACTGTAATTGATTATTAATGATTAATTACTTTCAATTGATTATTAGAGATTTCATAGAAGAACATGCGGACAGATTAATCCTATAATTTTTCCGGGATTGTTCAATATGTGGGAGGAAAGATAGAATCCTTCCGATAACACCACTAGGAGGTTTATAATGAAAAGAGGAAAGAAATACGTAGAGGCAGCCAAGAATATTGACCGCCAGACATTATATGAAGCAGCTGACGCAGTTTCTTTAGTAAAGAAGAGTGCAGTTGCAAAGTTCGATGAGACTATCGAAGCTCATATCAGAACAGGTTGTGATGGACGTCACGCTGAGCAGCAGATCAGAGGAGCTG
>ERZ773107.19-NODE-19-length-156124-cov-5.854801_pt1 | contig 156124 bp, 135 predicted proteins | sample MGYA00580571_ERZ773107 | MGnify/ENA primary metagenome ERZ773107 (study PRJEB29015, sample SAMEA2737843) | human gut metagenome | biome: human gut; feature: human-associated habitat; material: faeces | place: China | collected 2012 ... | reverse complement strand
CCGAGCGGCAGTTTGAATGCAGCCGCTACATAACCCCCGAAGCGGTGAACAAAGTTATAGACAAACTGATGGCAGACCACAGGCTGGAGCCGCTGGCAGCGAAACAGCCGGACACAAATAAAGCAGCGCCAGCAGACGCTGAGCCCATAGCAAGTGCAGCAATAAATAAAACCGCTGCCGCTAAAACAACAGGCAAAGTAAAAAAAGTGCGGATATGTGGCGATCAGGCAGAAAAGTCGCAGGCATTGGTGGAATGGATAAAACAGCAGGGCTACGACCTGCACTGGCATAAACCGAACATGTATAACCCAAATAATTATGAAGGCTTGAAGGAAAATATCTTTACGGTAAAGCAAAAGAAAGAAAAAGGCTGGCTCGAAAGCCATTATATATCGCAGAATATGCTGTGCCTGCCTATAGAAGCGGGCATCGTCATAGAAGGTTTTGAAAAAGTGCAGTAAGAGTTTTGCTCCAAAGTAAAGTCAAGAAAGAGGGAAAGAAGATGAAAAACCATAAAAATTTAAGTAAACAAGAGTTAATGACCAGGCAGGATATTCCGTGTGTACAGCTGGGGGGGAAGTTTGTGCCTTTGGAGTCTAGGGTAAAATCATCGCATAGCGAAAGCCGCAAAAAACAGGCAGAAAAAGCTCTGGCGACAGTAGTCATGGGCATAAACCTTGTTAATGCCGCAGCCCCGCTGGCAGCGCTGGCTACGGCAGAGCAGATGGCGCCAGCAGTCCAGCCCAAGCGCAGTGAGGCCGAGCCTTTGGATTACGTCATGCTGCCGCGGCTGGCAGACGTGGTGGACAGAGCAATATTTGCCCGGGCCGAAGCGACTGATTATAGTGGTAATGTCAGCGTAGCTACTATGGTGAAGGGCGATACGCAGATTATCACCTCAGGACAAAGCGGTATTGTAAGTGTTATGAGTGGAGATGTGAACGGTGCTGGACTGCAGACGATATCCAGTGGCGGAACCGGCACAGTCAGTAAAATGGATGGCGGCGGCACGCAGTTTGTCTCTAGCGGCGGCATTGGCACGGTAATTGATATGAACGGTGGCTATCAGACTGTCTACGAAGGCGGCACAGGTAAGGTAGAGACTATGGACGGCATTCAGTACATCTCCGGAGGTGTTGGCTCAGTAGTAACTATGAATGGTAACGCTGGACAATTTATCTACTCCGGCGGTACGGGTATGATAAACGAGCTGAACAGCTACCAGCAATATGTGAACGAAGGCTGTACAGGTATAATCAACATTATGAATACTACCGGTACACAGTGGATCTCGGCCAACGCCGTCGGCACGGTTAGCACATTGAAATCAGGGACGCAATTGGTTGACGATGGCGGCACCGGTACGATCATCACCCTTGACAACCATGATGGCGCCGGCGGTCAGATCGTTTACTCCAATGCTATCGGTACGATCGTTACCATGCTGGGCGGCGAACAGTATGTGTTCGAGGGCGGCAACGCCACGGTAGTTGATATGAGCGGAGGAACACAGATCGTTAAAGTTAGTGGTAATGGCACGATAGAGACACTGAACGGTGGTGAGCAGAACATCATGGGTGGAGGCACAGGATTTATCAGTACTATGAACAGTGGCAGTCAGGTTATAAGCAGTAACGGAACTGGTACGGTAAACGCCTTGAACGGCGGCACGCAGACTATCTACAGCGGCGGCACGTCACTGGATACGGTTTTGAACAGCGGCGGCGAGCAGCTTGTCCTTAATGGTGGTACAGCCCTTGATACAGAACTTAACGGCGGTATTATGCAGATAAGCAGCGGCGGCATAGTCAGTGGGATGATCATGACAGGCGGCAGTATGGTTTTGGAAAACATCAATGGCGGCAGCTTCAATATCGGCGGCACGCTGACGGCAAACAATGCAGTTATCGATATGACCGACAGCAGCGTAACACGTGCCGTACCTAATGTAGCCTACGAAAGTCTGACCATCGACAAGCTGAGTGGCAGCGGTAACACCTTTATTCTGGATACTGATCTGTCAGGTGGAGCCAACAGCGATAAAGTTACCATTACTCACGCTGATGTCGGTACTCACTATGTACAGATCAAAGACTTGAGCAAGCTGAACGGCGTCGAAGTTACCGGCGCCCATAAGCAGCTTTTGATAACCGATGCCAGCGGCAAGCTGATCTTTGAGGGCAAAGAGTTCAACGCCGGCGGCCTGTGGGATGTCGACCCAATACTGGCTAAAGGCGACAGCCTGGGACTTTCGGCCAACGACTGGTATTTGACAAAAATAGCCAAAACAGCCAACAACGATACCCGGGTACTTTTGGACTCGGCTGACAACAGCTACGCCCTGTGGCGCAGCACTAATGACAGTCTGCGCAGCCGTTTGGGAGCACTGGCAAGCGGCAGCGAGCAGGCGGATGGCATTTGGGCACGGACGCAGGCAGGACGCTTTGGCGGCTCGGGCTACGAAGGCCGCTACAACCTTTATCAGTTGGGATTTGATAAGCAGTTTAAGGGCGGCAGTGTCTATGGCGGCGCTATCGACTACGGCGATGGCACCGGCAGCTACGCCCCCGGCAGCAGCAAGGATAATCTGAGATCCTTTAGCCTGTACGGTTTGTGGACAGGCGACAATGGCACTTATACCAATGTCACGGCCCGCGTAGGCAACTTCTCGACCGATTTGGAATCCTACGGTGACTACCCCGATAAAGCCAGCTACAAGCAGCATGCCTACAGTCTTAGTGTGGAATACGGCAAACGCTTTGATTTTGAACGTGGCCTGTTCATCGAGCCAAATGCCCAATTTACCCTGGGCAGGCTGGGAAGCATCGACTACACTACCGACAGAGGCGCAAATGGGCATATCGACAGCATGAACAGCGCCATCGGCCGTATCGGCTTCGTCATGGGACAGAAGATAGAAAATGGCAGCGATATCTACCTGAAAGCCGACCTGCTGCACGAATTTGCCGGTGAGCGCAACCTGCAGCTGACCTCGGATGCAGGTGGAACCAATGATATATTGACCAAGCACAACGACTACGGCGATACCTGGTTCGAGCTGGGGCTGGGCGGCAACGTCAGGATCAGCAGGACGGGCAACTTCTATGGCGAAGTGACGCGCGGCTTCGGCGGCGACATCAACAAAAAGTGGAGCGTCAACGCCGGGCTAAGGTTCACGTTCTAAGTGAGCGTCGCTTTGCTGCGAGCAGTAAAATAAATCCGAATAAATATTAAAACACTGCTGTGAACCAAAGTTCACAGCAGTGTTTTAATATGTTTTGTAATTGTTTGAAATTTATTTTTCGTTGACGATCAGCGCCATAGCCAACAGGTCATCCTGACCAATATTTTCGATGCTGTGGCTTTCGCCTTCGGGGCAGAAAACAGCTGCGCCTGCAGTCAGCGTGTTTTCAGTGCCGTTGTCATTATATAAGGCCGTACCCTGCAGGATATAAATAGTTTCGCTGGTGCCTTCATGTTTGTGGTAACCGAGTGAACATCCGGGTTTAAGAATTACGCGCGCATAAGCGGCTATTTTGCTGCCGTAAACCTTTTCATCGACGATGTGCTCCATAATAGTATTGCCTTTACCGCCGGCCCGGCGTTCAAAAATATCGGTTTTTCTTTCAGTGACGATCATCACAATCCCCTCTTTCGTTATAAAATACTGCTGTTGAAATAAGATTCGCAGCTGTAAGGAAAATTCCTGCAAAAAATTTCAAAAAAATCAATTTACCTCTTTACAAATTTAGCATACTAAAGTATAATCAAAAGCGTAGTAAGAAAACAACACCTTAGAGGGGGATGGATGATGAAGAAATTTTTACTTTTGGCTATGACGCTGCTGATGGCTTTGTCTTTGGTTGCAGGCTGCGGCAGTGATAGTACTAAAAAAATGGTGATAGGTCTTGATGACAATTTTGCGCCGATGGGCTTCCGTAATGAAAAGAACGAGATCGTCGGTTATGATATCGACCTCGCAAAAGAAGCCTGCAAGCGCGCTGGGATGGAAGTGGAATTTAAACCTATCGACTGGGCCTCTAAAGAAGCTGAGATGAAAGGTAAACGTATTGATGCGATCTGGAACTGCTTTACTGTAAATCCCGAGCGTCAGGAAGCCTATACGCTGTCCAAGCCTTATATGGTCAACGCTCAGCTGGTAGTTGTTCCCAAAGGCTCCGATATTACGAAGATTGCTGACTTGAAGGGTAAAGTTCTGGCAGTACAGGATGACAGTACCGGTTCTTATATTCTTGACAGAAATAATGAATTGAGGACTTCCCTGAAAGATTACAGAAAATATCCTGACTTTGCCGCTGTTTATATGGATATGGACGCCGGCCGCATCGATGCCATGGTAGTTGACGCTGTTCTGGCTCGTTATTATATGGTCAAACATCCTGATAAATATGTAGCTTTGGAAGAAAATCTGGGTGACGAAGTCGTAGCGGTTGCCTTCCGCAAAGATGACAAAGAATACAGTGAGAAAATTAACAAGGCACTGGATGAAATGAAAAAAGACGGCACCATGAAAAAGATTTCTGAACAATGGATGGGTGTTGACATCACTAAATATTAATAAGCTCCGGGCCGATGGCATGAGCTGTCGGCCCTTTTACTCTACTTATTTTAAATGCAGATACGGAGACTCATAATGGACTATATTATTTCCATCCTGCCGCAGATGTGGCTGGGAACGATCGAAACTTTAAAATTGTTTTTTATTACTATTGTTTTGTCAATACCTTTAGGTATACTGCTGGCTCTGGCAAGGGTTTCGTCACTTGGCAGCCTGCGCAGTGCCGTTGGTGTCTATGTCTGGCTGCTGCGCGGTACGCCGCTGATGCTGCAGCTTTTATTCGTTTATTACGGACTGCCCTTTATTCCCGGTATCGGGATCAGGATGGATGATTTTCAGGCGGCTATTTTTGCGTTTGTACTTAATTATGCCGCTTATTTCTGCGAAATTTTCCGCGCCGGTATCCAGGCTATTCCTAAAGGTCAGTATGAAGCGGCACGTACTTTGGGTATGAATTATGTACAGACTATGCGCCGTATTATTCTGCCGCAGGTTTTTCGCGTTATCCTGCCGCCTGTCAGCAATGAGACGATAACTCTGGTCAAAGATACTTCTTTAATTTATGTTTTGGCTATGAATGACCTGCTGCGGACGACCCGTAATCTGGTGCAGCGTGATTTCAGTATTACGCCGTTTCTTGTAGCCGGTGTTTTTTATCTGCTGATGACGCTGGTTCTGACCTATGGATTTGACAAACTGGAAAAAAGATTTTCGAAGTACGATTGATGGGAGTAAGCCATGAAAAAAATCGAAGCACGTAATATTCATAAAAGTTTTCAGGAACTGAACGTTTTGCAGGGTATAGATCTTGATGTCGAAGAAGGCGAAGTCATTGCCGTCATCGGCCCCAGCGGCAGCGGTAAAAGTACTTTGCTGCGCTGTTTGAATAAACTGGAAACTATCAACAGGGGCACGATCATTATTGACGGTGAGTTGCTTGCTGATACCAACAGCACGGGTGAGGTAGTATATGCACCCGGTGACGAAAGCCGCCGAATTGCCTGCAAAATGGGAATGGTGTTTCAGCAGTTTAACTTGTTTCCGCATATGACAGTGCTGCAGAATTTGATTGAAGCACCGGTGCAGGTGCAGAAGCGCGACCGCACCGAAGTAATCGAAGAAGCAAAAATACTTTTAGGCAAGGTTGGCTTGTCCGAAAAAGCGGATGTTTATCCGCGGAAGCTCTCCGGCGGTCAGCAGCAGCGTGTAGCTATCGCCCGCGCTTTGGCAATGAAGCCGTCGATCATGCTTTTTGATGAACCTACTTCTTCGCTGGACCCTGAACTGACCGGTGAAGTTCTGCGTACCATGCGTGAACTGGCCGAAGAAAAAATGACGATGGTTGTAGTGACTCATGAAATGGGTTTTGCCCGTGAAGTAGCTACCAAAGTTATTTTTATGGCTGATGGCAGAGTGCAGGAACAGGGCAGGCCTGAGGATATTTTTACCAATCCGAAAAATGAACGTCTGCAGGCTTTTTTACAAACTGTGTTAAAATAAAAACAGCGCCCTGAGGCGCTGTTTTCGTTATCAATGAGGCAGAGGAATACATATAATGAGGGGAGAGCTGCTAAATGAAAAGCAAGAATATCAATCAGCTTGTATTGGCCGGGGTACTGTGTGGGATCGGTATCGTTGTGCCTATGCTGATGCCTAAAATAGTGATCGGGCCGATGTCGTTTACGCTGGCCAGTCATGTGGCTATTTTTATTGCGATGTTCATATCACCGAAGCTGGCAGCAGTAGTCTGCTTGGGCACGACGCTGGGCTTTTTTATGACGACGCCGGTTATTATTGCCCTGAGGGCTGCCAGCCATATCTGTTTTGCCCTGCTGGGGGCTGTGCTGATCAGAAAAATGCCGGAAATCATTGAAAAGCCTTTGCCAAGCACTGTATTTAATGGTGGCCTGGCCTTTGTACATGCTCTGGCTGAGGTTGCCGTCGTTTCACCTTTCTTTCTGGCCGGCAGTATTTTCAAACCGGAACAGCTTGCCGACGGTTATGTTATGAGTGTACTTGTTCTGGTAGGAGTTGGTACATTTTTACATTCGCTGATAGATTATACTGTTTCGATCATGCTGTGGAAGCCTGTACGTGCTGCATTGCCTTCGCTGGCTGAGCTGCGTGAATAACTGCAGTAACAGTAAATGGGATGAAAAAATAAATAAAAGCACCGGCCTCCATCGGTGTTTTTATTTATTTTAAGAATTGACTAATATGGCAGAAGGTATACAATTAAAAGCAGATTGTGGAGAAGAGGGACTTTTAAGTGGAAAATCGTGAGTATATAAAAACAGGTTCGCAGGTTTACTGGCGAACGCTGTTTATTATTTTTTTAGGAAGTATGGCAGCTTTTGGTGCTGAATATTGTGTGCAGCCGATTATACCGGTTATTTCTTCCAGTTTTGGGCTCAATGCAGTGCAGGGGAGTCTGGCGGTATCTTTAGGATTAGCAGGGATGTCTGCAGCAATGCTGTTGATTGCCGGTTTGGCTCCGCGTTTTGATCGTAAGCTGGCAACTTCTGTCGGCTTGATAGGCGCTGCAATATTGACGATTATGATAGGCTTCAGCGGCAGTTTTGAAGCTATTTTGGGGATGCGTCTGATACAGGGATTGCTTTTAGCTGCATTTCCTTCTCTGATCATTGCTTACATCAATGAGGAATTTGAGCCGTTTAACGTCGGCACTGTAATTGGGATCTATATCAGCGGTACAACGGTGGGAGGTCTTTTTGGCAGGCTTGTGGTCAGTGCGATTACCGATTTTGTTTCCTGGCGTATGGGACTCATTGCAATCGGCATTTTATATCTTGCTGTCGGTATCGCTTTTTTTATGCTGCTGCCTAAACCGAAATATCAGCGGCAGCACCAGTCAGGTGGACTGCAGTTGATTAAAACCTTTCATACCGCCCTGGCAAATAAGAAATTATTATGGATTTATCTGGTTGCATTTTTGATTATGGGTTCCTTTGTTGCTGTTTTTAACTTTATTTCCTATGTTTTACTGGCACCGCCTTATTCATTAAGCCAGACTGTAGTAGGACTGTTGTTTGTAGTCTATTTGTTTGGAACCTTCAGTTCTACCTATATGGGCAGATTATCAGATCAGCAGGGTAACGGGCGCGTACTTATTCTAGGCCTTTTGATAATGCTGACCGGCGGGCTTCTGACTTTACTGCAGCCGCTTGTATTTAAATTTATAGGTCTGGCTATATTTACTTTTGGGATGCTGGGTTCACATTCCGTAGCCTGCGGCTGGGTAGGAAAACTTAATCGGGGCGATAAAGCGCAGTCATCATCAATGTATATGTTTTTCTATTATGCCGGGGCCAGTTCACTGGGGACTTTAGGCGGCGTATTTTTGGAAAGCTGTGGCTGGAGCGGCGTTATCGGCATGGTTGCTGCTGCGGTTATTATTTGCCTCCTTGTGGTAGTCAGGCTGGAACTGGCGGTAAGTCAGCATTTGCTGTGGCATCAGTAATAAAATGAAAAAAGTCAAAAACAGCAGGTGGTAAAGGTTTGCCGCCTGCTGTTTTTTTATGTATAGACAGAGAAGCAGTAAATTTTGAAAATAATTCACTTGACCTGGAGTGCGCTCAAGGTTGTATAGTTATGTCAGGAGCAGTGGAAAGACAACAAAGTAAAGGAGCGGAGTAAAGCTTTAGCTGCAGGTAAACAAAAAACTCCCGCATTGCGGGAGTTTTTTGTTAAAAAATAATTCAGCGTTTAGACTGTAATTTAGCAATAAATTTAGCTTTGTCAATAATGAAGCGCTCGTGGGTACCGTTGCCGATCGGTCCATGATCATCGCAGGCGCCTACCTTAAAGGTAAGCTTGCGTCCTTCAACGGCTATCAGTTTGGCTGTAGCAATAATTTTTTTTCCAAGCAGCGTGGCGGCTTCATGAGTGGTATCCATTTTGATGCCGACGCTGCTGGTAGAGGAGTCAAGGCATGGAAGGATCGCGTTGCAGGCGGCCTGCTCCATCAGGGCTATCATGGCCGGAGTAGCAAAAACATCAAGATCGCCGCTGCCCATAACTGCTGCAACATTGGTGGTGTCAACGATTGCTTCGGCTCGTCCTTGAAGACCGGGTCGTAGTTCAACTTTCATTTATTAAACCTGCCTTTCTGGGAATTAATATTTTATATACTGCTTACATATTAACCTGATTTTTAGCATTGTGCAAGTGGGTTTTTATTTAGTATAATAAAGAATATACTGCTGCTGGAAAAGTGGATCGGATCAGGCAACGGTAATTTTAGCGGCTTGAAGCCGCGGTGGGGAGCGAAAGCTATGCTTTTTTATGAAATAATCAACGATCATCCGGCAGAAGACCCGGCTCTGATCTGTCAAGATAAAATGCTGACTTATGGTGAAGTGCGTGAGGAAGTTACTTTATGGGCGGCGCATCTGCAGAGAAGCGGCGTATGTAAAGGCGATAAAGTCGGCCTGTTCAGTAAAAACTGCAATGAATTTGTGATCGCTTATTTGGCGATCATTAAAGCCGGCGGCGTTGTTGTTCCATTTAATTTTCAACTGGCGGCGCCGGAGGTGGCCTATATCGTTCAGGATGCAGGTATGCGCGTAATGGTGACGCGGCAAAAGCTGGAATTAGATGCCGCATTGCAGGAATGTGGCTGTGGCCCGCTCAAGCAGCTGGATTTCGAGGATCTGCGTCAGCCTGTTGACAGGAGTTATGAAGATATAGCTATGGACGATAACGATAATTGTACGATCATTTATACCAGTGGTACGACAGGGTATCCTAAAGGAGCAATGTTGTCACATCGTAATTTGGTTGCCAATGCGAAAGATTTTACGCAGCGGGTGTTGATGTATTCTTTTGATAAGACTTTGTGTGTGCTGCCGATGTATCATTGTTTTGCCTGGACTGTTTCCGTAGCGTGTCCTTTATTGCATGGCTGCTGCATAGTTGTACAGGAAAATTATACTTTAGCTGAAGCACTGCGGTTGATCCAAAGGTATAAAATTACACAGTTTGCCGGCGTACCGACGATGATCCAGATGTTTGAAAAGGGTGCCGACAGCGGGCAGCTGGCATCAGTACGCTTTTTTATCAGTGGTGGTGCTTCCTTACCGCAAAAGCTGGCAAAAGATTTTAAGAAAAAATTTGGAAAGCCAGTACAGGAGGGCTATGGTCTGTCAGAGGCTTCGCCGGTCTGTACTGTTAATCCGGCTGAAAAAATCAAGGTCGGATCAATTGGCCTGCAGCTGCCGAATGTAACAGTTGAGATCCGTGATGAGGATGACAGCAGGGTTGCCAGTGGTACGGTAGGCGAACTGTGCGTCCAGGGGGCCAATGTGATGCTGGGATATCTGAATCGCCCGGAGGAAACGGCTGCAGCTTTACGCGGCGGCTGGCTGCATACAGGTGATTTGGCATATCAGGATGAAGAAGGTTATATTTTTATCGTTGACAGACTCAAGGATATGATTATTACAGGCGGGGAAAATGTTTATCCGCGTGAGGTCGAGGAAGCGTTGTATCATCATCCTGCAGTGCAGGAAAACGCTGTAGTGGGTGTGCCGGATAAGCTGCGCGGTCAGGCGGTCTGCGCTTATGTGGTGCTGAAGGAAGGTACGGCGGCGACTAAACCGCAGCTGCGGCGCTTTTTGATGGAGCGTCTTGCCGGGTACAAGGTGCCAAAATATTTTTTCTTCTGTGAGCAGCTGCCTAAAAATGGCACAGGTAAGGTTATGAAGACAGCTTTGCGTGAAAATGCTATTGAAGATTTAGTTAATCGTCAGAATTAAGACAGGCGGTGCAAAATGCAAGTTGAATTGCGAAAGAAATATTTAGATTTACTGGATACGCTGCGCAGTTACGGCAGCGTTGCCGTGGCTTTTTCAGGCGGCGTCGACTCTTCACTGTTATTGTATGCCGCACGCGAGGCTTTGGGCGATAACGTACTGGCGGTGACGGTAAGGACGCCAAGTTATCCGGGACACGAAGCGAGGGACGCGGCACAGTTGCTGCGCGAACTGAAAATACCGCATTTTGAAATTGGTGTCGATCAGCTTGCTGTTCCGGGATTTGCAGAGAATGGTCCGGAACGTTGTTATTATTGCAAACGTGCCTTATTTGAAACAGTTGTGGAGATGGCTGGGATGTATCATTGCAGCTGTGTCGCAGATGGTTCCAATATAGATGATGAAGGTGATTACCGCCCCGGGATGAAAGCGACAGCAGAGCTGGGGATCAAAAGTCCTTTTCGGGAAGTGGGGCTTACTAAAGAAGAGGTACGGTTATTGTCAAGGGAGTTTGAGCTTTTTACCTGGAATAAGCCTTCTTATGCCTGCCTGGCTTCACGTATACCTTATGGTGAAGTTATTACTGCAGAAAAACTGCAGATGATAGAAGCGGCAGAACAGATTTTGCTGGATCTTGGTTTTGCCGAAATGCGTGTACGCTGCCATGATAAATTGGCGAGGATTGAAGTTACTGAGTCCGTTATTGAGAAAATAGCGCAGCCGCAGCTGCGCCGGAAAATCGTGGAAGCTTTCAGGAAGGCAGGTTTCCTGTATGTAAGTTTAGATCTGGAAGGGTTTCGCAGCGGCAGTATGAATGATACATTGACAGATAAGTGATTCTGGAAAACACTTCGGCCCCTTACCTCCAGCGGGTAAGGGGCCGTTTCCAAGGGATTACCGCCTTCACAAGACGGGAATATGTATATTAATCATTTCACGATCACTACGGGGCATTCTGCATATTGCGAAATCTTCATGCTCACGCTGCCCATCAGCAGTTCGGCCAGCATGCCCATACCTCTGTTGCCGAGCACGATCATATCAGCTTCGGCAGTTTTGGCATATTCCAAAATCCTCTCAGCCGGGTCGATATCAACGATCAGACGATAGGATGCGCTAGTGCAGCCCAGCTTATCCAAAATACCTTTAGCGATATCGAGCGGAGTCGGAGCCGGTTCTTTGGCTGCCATTTCAGCTTCTTCAATAGCATTTTTAGGTTTTCTTGGCGGAACTTTAGTGTAGTCGTAAGGTACAATAACATTGACTACCATAATTTCGCTGCCAAACGGTTTGCCGATGCCGGCTGCAAACTCCAGTGCGCGCAGCGCAGTTTCGGAACCATCGAACGGTACAAGAATCTTTTTCATCATGGTAAATCCCTCCTTAAAACATCCGCGCCTATAAATCAGATCGGAAATGTTACAGGCGGTAGTGGTAACACTCCGCAAAAGTCAGGTTAAATTTTAGATGATTTTCAGATGACATCTTGTTTTCTTTTTGTATATACTTACTTCTACAAACGGATCAAAAATCCTGCTTCGTGAGCTGTTGAAACCAGTAAAATTTTTGCGAAAAATATTACAGAAAATGCTGGTTTTCAGGTTTTTTCTGCAGATAAAAAGCGCTGCCGTATTTAATAACGGCAGCGCTTTTTATTATTTGTTAAGGGGCCGGTAATATTATTTTAAGAGCCCGTTGGTTGTAGTAATAACTTCGGGGGCACGTTCAAAAAGGAATTCGCCGTCGCGGACGGAACAGGCAACGGAAACGCGATTGCAGACTGCTTCAAATTCGCCTTTGGCATTGAGAACGATAAAGTTGGCCGGTTTGCCGGCTTCGATACCGTATTGATCGAGAATATTCAGGGTGCGGGCGCCGTTGACTGTAATCAGGTCGAGGGAGTTGCTGATTTCTTCGATACTCATCATTTGCGCGATGTGGATACCGGCGTCAAGAATATTCATCAGATTACCGTTGCCGACAGGATACCAGGGATCGCTCATCGAATCCTGGGCAAAGCAGACGTTGATGCCGGCTTCGTTCAATTCCTTGACACGCGTCAGGCCGCGGCGTTTGGGGTAGTTGTCAAAACGTCCCTGCAGATGGATGTTTTCGGTAGGGCAGGAAATAAAATTGACTTTGGAAAGCCCCAGTAATTTGAATAGCTTATAAGTATAGGCATTGTTGTAAGAATGCATGGCACAGGTATGGCTGGCAGTGGCTTTTTCAGCGATGCCGCTGCGCAGTGCTTCGGCGGCCAGGACTTCAATAAAGCGGGACTGGTCGTCGTCAGTTTCATCGCAGTGGATATCGACCATTTTATCGTATTTTACTGCCAGCTCGAAAGCTTTCTGGACGCTTTTAACGCCGTCTTCACGTGTATATTCAAAATGGGGGATGGCTCCGACCAGGTCAGCGCCCATAGTGAGAGCTTCTTCAACTAATTTATCACCGCCCTGATAAGCATACATCCCTTCCTGCGGGAAGGCAATGATCTGCATGGTGCAGGTATCTTTGACTTCTTCGCGCAGCTCCAGCATGGCCTGCAGGGCTGTAAGCTTGGGATCAGTCACGTCGACATGGGTACGGATATATTGCACGCCGGTAAGGATCTCCTGTTTCATGGCCTGACGGGCGCGTTCTTTGATTTCTTCTTTGGTCAGATTGCCTTTAGTTTCAGACCAGCGCTGGATGCCTTCAAATAAAGAACCGGTTTTGTTGGCTGCCGCCGGATTAAGTGCAGTGAAAACGTAATCAAGATGAATGTGGGGGTCGACATAAGGCGGCACGGCGAGTTTGCCTTCAAGATCTACGACCTTCTCAGCTGTTACTTTTGCGGCAAGGCCAGGGCCTATTTCTTTAAATTTACCATCAGTTATATAAATGTCCTGCAGTCCGTTCTGCCCTTTTAATTTGGCGTTGGTGAATAATATGTCTTTCATTATAAAGTCTCCTTTACAAACTTAATATTGTGGCGGAGGAGCTTCGTAACGAAAACTCTTGTCGCAATCAGTATAGCAAGTCGAAATATAAAAAGCACTGTATGAATGATACAAAAAGGGCAGGGCTGACTTGTGCAAAAAATGCACTTGCAGGCCGGAATGTTTTTGGCCTTTTTGTACGTTGTTTACAAGGCTGAAACAGGGGTATACTGAAAGCACAGTAAAGCTAGCTGCTGCACAAAATAAACGGCTCGGGGACAGGACGAAAACTCTTAGTCAAGTAAGTTCCTAATAAAATGCGGCACTGCCGCAGGTCCTCACAATTTGTTTTATCCCTTAAAAGAACAAAGCAACTTGGAAAATGCAGGTAAACGACATTAAAACATGGATATTAAAGGAGCGATGAATCATGATTAGAATGAACGAAATGACCTGGATGGAATTTAAAGCTAAAATCGACGAAGGAGCAATCACAATTCTGCCGATTGGCGCCTGCGAGCAGCATGGCCCTCATCTGCCGCTGTGTGTAGATACGGTTCTTGCTAACGGCTTTGCCGAAAGACTGGCGCAGCGTGTTGGCGGTATGGTTGCTCCGGCAATCAACTATGGTTATAAATCTAAGCCTCTTTCCGGAGGCGGTCCCCTGTTTCCGGGAACGGTTGATTTGAACGGTGATACTCTTGTTCGTTTGACTTATGATGTTTTGGAAGAGCTTATTAAAGACGGCGTTAAAAAAATCATGGTGCTTAGCTGTCATTTTGAAAATGAAGCTTTTGTCTGTGAAGCAGTTGATCTGATAGCTCAAAAATATGGTGAACAGGCCAAGATTTTGATTGCTAACTGGTGGGACCCGATGCCGGCAGAGATCATCGATAAAGTGTTTGACGAAGTACCGTTCCCGGGTTGGGCTTTTGAGCACGCAGCCGTTACGGAAACTTCTCTGATGATGGCTTTCGCCCCTGAATTGGTGCATGAAGAAAGAATGGTCGATACCCAGGGAGCGACTCCCTGTCCGTATCATATCTATCCTGTGCCTAAAGATGCGGTTCCGCCTACGGGTGTACTTGCTCCGGCGCGCTCTTCTTCAGCTGCCCGCGGACAGCTGATCATTGACAGTGTTTTAGATGAGTTGGTAAAAATCTGCGATAAAGAATTTTAATTCCGGTTTAGACAAAGCGGCGTACCTGCCGCTTTGTCTTCCATAAAGGAGAATTATCATGGCTAATACAAGTACCAGGGGTATTTTACTGACGATGCTGTCGGCTGTTACCTTCGGGTTTGCCTTTACTCTAGGGCCGATGACCTATGGCGAGGCTGGCAGCAATCCGGTGACCCTGACCTTTTTGCGTAATTTTTTGAGCTTACCGGTGCTTTTGGCGATTCTTTGGTATCAGGGCATATCTTTACAGGTCAGCGCCAAAGAATTGTGGAGCCTGACTATTTTAGGCGGTATCGGTAATGCTGTGACTACGCTGATGTTGTTTATTGCCTTTTCACTGATCGACGTAGGCGTAGCAACAACGATCCACTTTATTTATCCTGTTTTTGTGACTATCGGCTGTGTGCTTTTTTATAAAGAACGGCTGGGACTGCAGAAATTTATTGCTCTGCTGATCGCTACTGCCGGTATTGCCTGCTTTTTTCTGGGTGTGGATATGAGCGCTGGTTTCAGCGGCGGGACTTTTCTGGGACTGTTTTTAGCGGTCGCTTCCGGCGTTACATATGCTTTTTATATCATTTATATGGATAAAAGCGGTTTGAAAAATCAGCCTGTTTTTAAAATTTCCTTTTATGTAGCACTGATGTCTTCGATCGCTATGGGGATCTTTGGCATAGGAACAGGTGAATTGACTTTGACGACTCTGACGCCGCAGGCCTGGTTTATTTCTACTGTGTTTGCATTGCTGTGTACGGTGGTAGCCCTGTCGCTGCTGCAGATAGGCATCAAGCATGTCGGCGCCTCTACTGCCGCTATTTTGACTACCTTCGAGCCTATTACCAGCATTATCTGCGGCGTACTGCTTTTAGGAGAAACAGTGACTACGATCAAGATCGTTGCCTGTGCCCTGATTATGACGGGCGTAGTTACACTGTCACTGGCAAAACAAAAAAAGCCTCCGGAAGAGGTAGTTACTGTTCCGGAAGGCTGATAAATTTGAGTAAACTTACAAATCCTCCTGTAAATAAATACAGCAAAGGACCGGACCGCTGCTTGAGGGTCCGGTCCTTTGCTATTCTTCCAGGTAGTCTTTGGCTACGATGCTGCTCAGCAGGTCAAGCCGTACCAGGGCATCGTCGATATCGCGCCCCAGCAGATCACGGATCTGGTTAAGACGGTATAAAAGCGTATTGCGGTGAATAAACAGCGTCTGTGATGTTTTAACAAGATTGCCGTTGCAGTATAGGTACTGGCGCAGCGTTTCCAGCAGCTCCGAATTATTTTTGCTGTCATGCAGCAGGAGCACACCGAGGTTATAGCGATAGTATTCGCGGATTTCTTCTTTATCATCGATTCTAAACAGCAGGCGGTATAAACCAAGCTGGGAATAATAGACAATGTGATTGCTGCGTCCCATCTTTTTCCAGAGCAGCAGCGCTTTCTGCGCTTCCTGATAACTGATCTTGATCTGTTCGACATCGGCGTAAGGGCGGCCAAAGCTGAGGTAAAGGTTGCTGTAGCTGTAGAGCTGGCTTAAAAGCCCGCAGACGGTTTCCAGATAAGCTGCCGCCTCAGCTGCTTTTTCCTGCGTAGGCGCGCTGGCAAGGCAGATCACATTGTTGCCGTAGACCAATGTGGTGACCGGCAGCTGTTTCTCTTTACAAAGACTGTCAACAGAATGCTGCAGTTTATCTTCGATGCTGTCATGGCCTGCATCTGTCATGATTTCATCGGTGGGATGACTGACGTTGAAAACAGCAATAAATTTATATTCCAGTAATTGGATGTCGTTGATGATTGCCGTATCAAGCATTTGCCGATAATCGACATCGGAAGCAAAAAGCAGGCGGCCCAGAAAGTTTTTTGACTTTTTGATTTCAAATTTGTCACGCATGATGAGGTCGGTTATTTCGCGCGTTACATCAATCAGCTTTACGTCCCAGGGCATTTCAAAAAGCGGGAAATCGGCTGCGTCGGCCTGGGTCAGCAGTTCTTCTGGAATAGAGTTGATATATTCATTGCCGACCAAGATTACAAGACCGGCTAATTTTTTCTGGATACATTCTAAAATGAGGTCCTTAAGTTTATCGGCGCTGTGCACAATGCCGGTAATAAACAGCAGCTCGCCGCCGTGTACCCATTGCGAGACGGTCGAAGTCTGTCCTACGTAGGGCCAGGTGACAGTACGATCCAGACCGTTTTGCCCGGCAACCAGTTTGATACGTTCAAAATATTTTAAAGTCAATAGATCCTGACAGGTAACAGACATGGTAGGCCTCCTTGTTGTCGAATAGTCAAATACTTATTTTATTATATCAAATTCTAAGCCCCGGCAGCAGGAAATTTAAGCGGCCGGATAAAGTGTAGCTAGTGTTACAAAAATTATTTATTATTATTTATACTCTAAAACATGAATTTTCAGAAACTGCGTGCTATAATTAAAGTAACAAGAAAAATAATAATTTATGGGAAGGTGTGAGTTAGATGACGGCAGAATTCAAAAAATGCTGGATGCTTAAAATTTATACGGGCGAGGACGTTATAGTAGGCAACGATCCCCTGTACAGAACGATTCTTGAAGAAGCCCGCCGTTTAAAGATCGCCGGCGCTACCGTCATTAAAGGTATCGAAGGTTATGCGACCGAAGTGCGTGGGATCGACCGCCGGCCGGTATCACTTTTTACCGGTGTTTCCAACCTGCCTGTTTTGGTGACGATCGTCGATCAGAAAGAAAATTTGGAAAAGCTGATCCCGTTTTTAGAGAAAAAGGCTACGCACGCGCTGGTGTTGTTTGAAGAAAGTACGGCTTTGGTTACTGACTATATGCGTCAGGTAATTGCCAAACGTCAGGCTGACGGGCTGGAAAAATAAGTTTTGCCCTTATAAAAAAATTTGGCCGCAGGTTTTACAGCCTGCGGTTTTTTATGCCTGACAGCGTATTTATCGGCAGGACTTAGCAGGATTTTTCGGGAAGATTGCGAATAATAATAAGTGGTTTACTATGCCTGAAGGAGGGTATGCAAATGGATATGAATCAGGAAACTAAGGTCACTGTCATTGACGACCGGCTGCGTCAGGAGGAAGCTGAAACTTTGTGCCGCTGGGCTGCTGCCCGCGCCGGGGTTATCGTTGTTGCTCCGTTGTTTGGAACAATGGCGCTGATCGCTAATGATGTGTATCTGGTGATAAAATTAGGCAGTGTTTATGAAGAAGAAATCGGAGAAAAGGCGGCCGTAAGTCTGCTGAGTTCTTTAGGAGCTTATTTTGTGGGCAGTACGCTGACTACACTTATCCCGTTTGCCCCCTTGCAGATACCTGTAGCGGTAGGGACTACCTATGCGCTGGGTCGGGTCGTTACCGAATGGCTGAAGGCTGGTAAACCGGCGGACCTGAGCCCGTTTAAAACTGTGTATGACGATGCTTTGCGTGAAGCAAAGAAAAATATAGAGCTTTTTAAAAATGACCCTAAAAAAGATGAACCACTGGGTGATGAAAGTAAAAAATACGATTTGTGATCAAACCATAATGAATGGAGGTCCTTTATGTACGAGAACTATGATGTAGCGATTATCGGCGGTGGCCCTGCGGCTGTTTTCGCAGCTTATGAATTTACTCTGAAATATCCGACGGTCAGGCTGATCATGCTGGAGGAAGGCAATCCAATCGAACGGCGTCAATGTCCGCTGGCCGCAAAAAAAGTGGATCATTGCCTGCGTTGTGTCCCTTGTGATATCATGCGCGGTTTTGGCGGTGCCGGTGCTTTTTCAGACGGTAAGTATAATTTTACGACTGAATTCGGCGGCTGGCTGAGCGAGTATATTCCGGAAAAGACTGTGATCGAGCTGATTGATTATGTTGATGAGCTTAATTGCCGTCATGGCGCTCCCGGAGAATATTTCAGTACAAAGAACAGTACTATCGGCGGTCTGGCGCTGGGACATGATCTGCACCTTTTAAACGCCAAGGTCCGGCATCTGGGGACTGAAAATAACCTTATTATTATGGAGCATATTTATAAATATCTGGCCGAGCGGATGGAGATCCGTTGTAATACCCATGTGGAAACTATCAAACGGCACGGTGACGGTTTTGAACTGGGCGTGCGCGGCGAGGGTAAAGCTGATATTCGCTGTGATTATCTGATCGCTGCTCCCGGACGTGCCGGTGCGGAATGGTTTACTGAACAGTGCCGCGGACTGGGATTGTCCTTTATTAACAATCAGGTCGACGTAGGCGTGCGGGTAGAGGTGCCGGCGCAGGTCTTTAAACACATTACTGACGAAGTTTATGAAGCTAAGCTGGTCTACCGGACACGGCAGTATAATGATCTGGTCCGTACTTTCTGCATGAATCCCAACGGTTATGTAGTTGCCGAAAATACTGACGGCATCATTACAGTCAACGGGCACAGTTTCCGCGATCCCGAGCTGCACAGTCATAATACGAATTTTGCTTTACTGGTCAGCAATAAATTTACAGAGCCGTTTACTGAACCGCATCAATATGGCAAACGTATCGCTTCTTTTTCCAATATGCTGGGCGGCGGTGTGCTGCTGCAGCGTTTCGGCGATTTGATCAAAGGACGGCGCACTAATGAAAGACGTCTGGAAAAGAGCTTTACTAAGCCTACCTTGTCGGCTACGCCCGGCGATCTGAGCCTGGTGCTGCCTAAACGCCATTTGGATAATATTATCGAAATGATTTATGCGCTGGATAAGGTGGCGCCGGGGATGGCTAATGCCGATACCCTGCTTTACGGCGTAGAGGTGAAATTCTACAGCGCGCGTCTGGAACTTGATGATAAGCTGGAAACTAAGATCCCGAACCTGTTTGCCGTCGGCGACGGCGCCGGTATCACCAGGGGGTTGTCACAGGCCAGTGCGAGCGGAGTCTATGTTGCCCGCCAGATCGGCGCGCGGCTATGCGAAGGAGCGGATTAATTTTATGATGAACGGAGCAAAGTCATGACCTTGCCTCTTATCAGTATGCGGCAGATAACGAAACGGTTTCCCGGCGTTATCGCCAACAATAAAATAAATTTGGAATTGTACCCCGGTGAGATACATGCGCTTTTGGGTGAAAACGGCAGCGGTAAAAGTACTTTGATGAGTATCCTTACAGGTCTTTACAAGCCTACAGAAGGCTGCATTATGGTTGGGGGGGAGGAAGTAAAGTTTGCTTCGCCCGCTGACGCCATTGCCAGCGGTATCGGGATGGTGCATCAGCATTTTAAACTGATCGAATCTTTTACGGTAGCTGAGAATATCGTTCTGAGCCAGAGTAAAGGCTGTTTTTTGCTGAAACCGGAGCAGATCATAGCAGATATTGAAAGCCTGGGTGAGAAATATGGACTGCAGGTAGATCCGCGGGCCTATGTCTGGCAGCTTGGTGTGGGAGAAAAACAGCGCGTGGAGATCTTGCGCATGCTTTACCATCGCAGCAGGGTGTTGATCCTGGATGAACCCACGGCTGTTCTGACGCCGCAGGAGACACGCGAGTTGTTCGTCAATCTGAGAAAGATGGCAGATGACGGCTGTGCGGTAGTTTTTATTTCTCACAAACTCAACGAAGTCGAGGAATTGGCCGACCGAGTAACTGTTTTGCGCGGCGGCTGTGTAACCGGCAGCGCCGCAAAAGAAGATATGCGTCGCGACAAGCTGGTGCAGATGATGATCGGCCGCGAGGTGCTGAATACCTATGAAAAAAACTGCGAGCACTGCGGTGAAGTGGTGCTGCAGCTGGAGCAGGTTTCAGCTCTCAATGATATGAATACGGTTGGACTGAACAATGTCAGGCTTGCAGTCAGAGCTGGTGAAATTTATGGTATCGCCGGAGTATCTGGCAACGGTCAGCGCGAGCTGGCTGAGGTACTTGCCGGACTGCGGCCGTCGATGGGCGGAAAAATATTTTTTTACGGACAGGACCTTACCAATAAAAAACCGAAAGAAATGATCGAAGCAGGTATCAGTTATGTGCCGGAGGATCGTCTGGGTATGGGGCTGGTGCCAAATCTGGATTCTGTCAATAACGTGATCCTGAAAGAATATGACGGTAAATTTTCCAAAGGCTGGCGGATTCGGCGTGAAGCTGCTGTAGCGGCGACAAAACGTATCGTAGAAGATTTTGATGTGAAGCTGGGATCGATTTTCCAGCCGGTGAAGATGATGAGTGGCGGCAATCTGCAAAAACTGTTGCTGGGACGTGAGATAGCCGCTAAACCCAAGCTGATGATCGTACTGTATCCGGTACGCGGCTTGGATATAGGTGCTATCGAAGCGGTGCACAAGCTGCTGCTGCAGCTGAAAGAAGAACAGACTGCGATCATTCTGGTATCGGAAGAACTGGAGGAAATCGCAAAGCTGGCTGATCGTGTAGGCGTTATGTTTGCCGGGCAGATTTTAGGTGAATTCCCTGTCAGCGAAATGGATACAGAAAAAATCGGCGCTTTGATGGCGGGTATTACCGAAACGGGAGGTGCGGGCGTATGAAGCTGGTAATGGAAAAACGTCTGGCACCCAGTCCGCTGATGCGCTCGCTGGTGCCGGTGGTGGCAGCTTTCGCCGCTCTGGTTTTCTGCGGTATCTTTTTTGCAGTGACGGGGCGCGATCCTTTTGAGGTATATTATGCCATGTTCAGCGGTGCGTTAGGTTCTGAGTATGGTATTTCGGAAACGATCGTCAAAATGATACCGCTGGCGATGTGCGGATTAGGCATTGCCATTGCCTTCAGGATGCAGATCTGGAATATCGGCGCTGAAGGGCAGTTTTATATGGGAGCCTGTGCGGCCAGCTGGCTGCCGCTGACTTATCCTGACCTGCCTTCTATGATCATGCTGCCGGGCATGCTGCTGCTGGGAGCTGCGGCAGGCGGGATGTGGGGACTTTTAGCCGGGTGGTTCAAAACCAAGTGGCTGGTCAGCGAACTGATTACGACGCTGATGATGAATTATATTGCAATTTTATGGGTCAATTATCTGGTCTATGGTGCGTGGCGTGATCCCAAGGGCTTGAATTTTCCTTTGACAGCGGCCTTCAGCGAGTCGGCTTTGCTGCCCTCTTTCGGAGATCTGCGCGTACATGCTGGTATCATTATTGTATTTGTTTTAGCGGCAGTTCTGACAGTAGTTTTTCGTGATTCCCGCTGGGGCTACGAGACACTTGTTATTGGTTCCAATCCTACGGCTGCCCGTTATGCCGGGATCAATATTCCCAGAAATGTTTTGCTGGTGATGCTGCTAAGCGGTGCTGTCTGCGGGATGGGCGGCATGATTGAAGTCAGCGGCATCGTTGGCAAGCTGCAGCCGGGTATCAGTCCCGGTTATGGTTATACGGCAATTATTGTGGCCTGGCTGGCGCGGCTGCATCCGGCAGCGATTATCGTAGTAGCTTTTTTGTTTGCGATTATCCATGTCGGCGGGTTTATGGTGCAGACACTGGGGATTCCTTCGGCTGTGGCAACAATGCTGCAGGGAGCTATTTTATTCTTTGTCGTCGGCGCTGATATCTTTACCAATTATCAGCTGCGCCTGATCAAAAATGAAGGAGGCGAAGAGAGTGAATGAGACATTGCTCATTTCAATTTTAGCTGCCTCTATTACGGCCGGTACCCCTATTTTGTTTGCTGCGCTGGGTGAACTGATTTCCGAGCGAGCGGGTGTTACCAATCTGGGTGTGGACGGGATGATGCTGGTCGGTGCCTGTGCCGGGTTCATTGCCGCTCAGCAGACGGGCAGTCTTTTAAGCGGTGTTGGGATGGCGCTGCTGGCAGGCTCATTGATGGCGCTGATACACGCTTTTTTGACTGTCACCCTGCGGGCAAATCAGGTCGTCAGCGGTTTGGCGCTGACCTTGTTTGGCACGGGTCTATCCGGTTATCTGGGTTTGGATTATGTAGGGCAGCAGGCGACTGTTGTTTTCAGTAAGCTGGCTGTACCTGGGCTCAGTGAGATTCCGGTGCTGGGGCCGGTACTGTTCAGGCAGGATCTGCTGGTTTACTGCAGTTATATTTTAGTGGCTGTTGTTGCTTTTTATCTGTACCGTACAAGAGCAGGGCTGTTTATGAGGGCTTTGGGAGAAAATCCGGCTGCTGTAGATGCTGTAGGCGTCAATGTTTTTGGACTGCGGTATTTATATGTAATCATGGGCGGCGCTTTGGCCGGTTTGGGCGGCGCATATTTGTCGCTGGCTTATGCTCCCTGCTGGCTGGAAAATATGACGGCCGGACGCGGCTGGATCGCGGTGGCACTTGTAATTTTTGCTCTGTGGGATCCCTGGCGTGCGCTGCTTGGTTCATATCTTTTCGGCGGTATTGATGCTTTAGGGTTTCATTTGCAGGTCGTTGGCCTGCCCGTATCTGTTTTTATTCTGAATATGCTTCCATATATTTTTACGATAGTGGTTTTGATTTTGGTTCTGGCCCGCAAAGGGGGACGTCTGGCAGCGCCTCAGGCGCTGGGACAGCCTTATGACAGGGAAGAACGTTAAACGAGGAGAGCTGTTATGGAATTTTTTATTTTCTTATGCTTTATGTCTTTTGTGTCTTTTGCTGTGGCCTTCTTGGCTTATGGACTGGTGATTCGTCTTATGGGTACGACGAGTTCTGCAAGCCGTTATTCGCAGATCATTCTTGTGCCGATAGCGATTATTGGTTATGATTTTCTGACGATCACTGCGCCGGCCGAATATCGTTATGTTATCGGCGGTCTGCCGATGCTGCTTTTAGGATTAATGCTGCTGTATTACCGGTTTGGTAAAGGCGGCAGTATGGACGATGCTCCGGCTCCGTCAGAGATCAAAAAAGTAAGTAAAAAATCCCTGAAGCATCAGGCGAAAAAAAATAAAGTTAAATAATTTTGCTTTAGCAGGAATTTAGGCTGTAAAAAGAGAAATTAACAGTGAAACCAATAAGCTTATTATTGATTTTGAATATTCTAAAAGCAGTTAAGATAGCAGGAGGTGCGTATTATGTTTAAAAAAATCTTAGTACCTGTAGACGGTTCCGAAACCGCATGGCGCGCATTGAATAATGCGTTGGAGATCGGCAAAAAATTTGAGAGTGAAATTTTGGTAGTGAACGTAATCCAGCCTTATAATAATGCTGCTCTTTTGGCAGTCCCGCTTGACCATGCTACGATTAATCAGGGGAACAGCGAATTGGAAAAAGTCGGAGATAAGGTTTTAGAACTGGCCAAAGAAATGGTCGGCTCCTATCCGCATAAAGTTGAATATGATATGGAAGTAGGACATCCGTCGGAACGGATCATCGCTTTGTCTAAAAAAGTGGAAGCCGACGCGATTGTTTTGGGCAGCCGCGGACTAAGCGGCATTGCTGAATTTTTCCTGGGCAGCGTGAGTTCCAAGGTTTCTCAGTATGCAACTGTGCCGGTACTGATCGTAAAATAATTACGGAGCGGTGTTTAAAGCTTTGACGAAGGATGATGAATATGTTAAAAAAAATCCTCGTACCTATCGACGGGACTGAATATTCCTGGCGGGCCATGGAATATGCCGCTTCGCTGGCAAAGCTGTCGGGTGGACACCTGGTTATTTTGACGGTCGTTAAGCCGGGGATTAAAGCTGTCGGTGGTGCTCCTTTGGAAGAAGAACTGGTCTACAGTGCCAATGGGCCGGTGATGCAGATCGGCAATGAGGTGCTGGGCGCTGCAAAGCACTTAATGGACAAACAGGAAATCCCCTGCGATTATCTGCTGGCTATCGGCAGCAGAGCAGCTGAAGAAATAATTAAGCTGAGCCGTCGCGAAAACTGTGACAGCATTGTTCTTGGCAGCCGTGGTTTTGGAGCTCTGGAAGGGCTTTTAAAAAACAGTGTCAGTAAAACGGTGATCGAAGAATCTGAACTGCCAGTCATTGTAATCAAATAAAAGTAGTCTTTGAGGCGCTGTGTATAAATTACACAGCGCCTTTTGTTGTTTTAAGAATAAAAACATTCTAAAAAATCAAAAATATTGAATATATATTATAATAATGCTATAATACCAATGGATAAACAAAATGCAAACTTTTAAAAATGTTAAAAATAAATATCCTGAAGAAGCCTTTTTTAACTAAAGTAAAAGTTGCAACTGGAAATATTTATAAAAGAGGTGCAGAAATGGGCTCGAAAATGATGGGCTGCGATGAATTTCCTCAAATCGCACGCACAGAAACTGCGCGTGCGATTTATTTGATTGATGTTGATACCTGTGAACTTGTTTATATGAATAAGAGTGCGAAAGACATGCTGCAGCTGGCCTATGAAGATGACAGCTACTGCGGTAAAAAATGTTATACGGTTTTACAGGGACTAAGCAGCAAGTGCAGCTTCTGCCGGAATAATCTGCTGACTACAGAGCGCATGTTTGTAGAAGAAATATATCAGCCGTTGGTACAGCGTTATTTGCAGGTCAAGAGTATTTTGTTCAATTATATGGGGCGCCGTCTGCGGCTTGAAATTCTATATAATTTTAAGGAAGAAGAGCTGGAACAGCAGAAAAAATATCTGGATCAAAAATTGGAACAGATTCGTTGGGTAGATAACCTTACAGGACTGTATAATAGAGAAAAATACAGCAGTCTGTTGAAGGATATAGAAACTAAGAAAATACGGCAGATAGGTATTGTCGATATGGATATCAACGGTCTGCGTAATATTAATGCAACCAAGGGCTATCAGTCAGGCGACAGAATCCTGATCAGGATAGCGGCACTTATCAAAAGTGTTTTTGGCGTTAATTCATTTCGTGTCGGCAGTGATGAGTTTGTCAGTTTGGCACTGAATATGGATAAAGTGGATTTTGAAGCAAAAGTAACGGCGCTGAAAGCTAAATTCAGTGCAGAGACAGATTTCAGGGTCTCAGTCGGCAGCTTATGGAGTGATAATTGCCGGGATATTTATAAAAAAGTATCTCAGGCAAATGCTGTGATGGAAGCGACAAAATCGTTTGGCTATAAAAATCTGACTGCCGATTATAATCATAAAGCTGAAAGCGCGCACCGGCTGTTGGCCGAGATCGCGGAAGGAAGGTTCAAAGTTCACCTGCAGCCGAAAATAAACCTGCAGACAGGTCTGATAGAAGGCGCCGAGGCCCTGGTCAGAAAAATCGACGAGCAGGGAGTGATCATATCACCGGACAATTTTATTCCTGATTATGAAGAAAATGGTTTGATAAATTATATCGACATCTTTGTTCTGAAGACAGTCTGCCGGATGCTGAAAGACTGGCGTGAACGTGGCGGCAGAGTTTTCAAGGTATCTGTAAATGTTTCGCGGGTAACGTTGATTGCGGAAGATACAATCAAAAACGGTGTGGCTATCTGTAAGAAATATGGTATTGATCCATGTCTGATTGATGTGGAGATCACTGAAAGCTTTGGTTTGCTGGAAAAAGAGCTGCTTGTGGATTTGATCAAAAGGATGCATGAGGCTGGCTTCAGTATTTCCATGGACGATTTCGGTACTAGCTTTTCTAATTTGGAGCTGTTGTCACAGGTGCATTTTGATACGGTAAAGTTTGACAAAAGTCTTACAGACAGTATTGTAGACAATCCTAAAACGCAGATTTTGTTTAAGGCGGCAGTTTCTATGTGCCGTGAATTTGGCGATACGCTGACTTTGGCTGAGGGCATTGAAAATGAAGAGCAGCTCAAGGTTTTGCAAAAGCTGGGCTGCCAGTTGGGGCAGGGTTATTATTTTGCCCGACCGCTGCCTGAAGACGAGTTTTGGGAGCGTTATATAAAAAAATAAAAAGCATAAAAATAACCCCGCTGTATTATTGCAGCGGGGTTTTCTTCTTCAGGTTCAGTATGAGCGCCGGCCCATTTCCGGATGCGCTACGGGTTTTAGATGCAGGCGCTTGGCCTGTTCTACGGCTTTATCCAGCGGCAGGTCCTGACGTCCGGACTTGTTTTCAAAGACACAGCAGGGAGTATCGCTTCCTACTTCTCCGCCTGGAAGATAAATATATTCCTGATTATCGTTATCGCCGAGAATAATACCGGCCAATAATTGTTCTGCTAGTATTTTTGACATAATATCCTCCTAGAACATGCGGCGTTTCCACAACCAGTAGCCTGTACCTACAGAAATCAGCAGGGCGATGGAAGTGATGGTGACAAAGCCGAATTCGTTGCCTTCCAGAGGCACCGGAACGTTCATGCCCCATAAGCCGCCGATAGTTGTGGGGATAGCTAAAATAATGGTTACGGAAGCCAGGAACTTCATAACTAAGTTCAGGTTATTACTGATGATAGAGGCAAATACTTCCATCATGCTGTTAAGAATGTGGCTGTACATTTCAACCATTTCAATAGCCTGTTTATATTCAATGATGACGTCTTCCAAAAGGTCTTCGTCTTCTTCGTAGAGCTTGATCAAATGTCCTGACTGATTTGTAGAACGCAGACGCAGCAGTTTTTCAGTAACGATATAATTGCTGCGCAGGGAAGTAGTAAAGTAGGTCAGTGACTTCTGAAGATCCAGCAGGTTGAATAACTCGGAGTTTTCCATGGATTTACGCAGATGCTGCTCCAGTTCATCAGTACGTTTGATGATGATACGAATATACTTTAGATATAAAGTAGCTGATTTATAAAGGATCTGGAACAGGAACCGCGTTTTTTTGAAGGTGCTGAAGAAACGATGATTATAGGAAGAAAAGTCAGCAACAACAGCGTTAGGCTCCAGACAGACGGTGACAATAAAGTCTTCAGCGATGATAATGCCGAGCGGAAGTGTGTCGTAGTCTTTGTTACTGCGTAAAAAAGGAATATCGACCAGGATCAGGATCTGGTCGTCTTCAGTTTCGATACGCGATTTTTCTTCTTCGTCAAGCGCGGCCGTCAGAAAATCCAGTTGGATCTTAGTAGCGGCGGCTATTTCATGCAGTTCTTCAGGGGAGGGACTGACAATGTCGATCCAGCAGCCCTTTTCTAATTGTTCAAGCTCAAGCTCATCGATGCCGTTTGGTGTACTTTTGAGGATCTTATACATTGCAGGTGCCCCCTTTCCTTGGAATTTGCGATGTTGTTATTTGTTTATATGCTGCTCCAGGGCCTGAGCCAGCTGGTCGCCGCAGGAGGTGCTGCGGTTGCCGCAGTGAATGCCGCGCAGTTTTGCGGCAACTTCCTCGACGGGAAGTCCTTCTACCAGGATGCCGATAGCTTTAAGATTGCCGGGGCAGCCGTTGACGAAAGTAACATTATGGACCTTGCCGTCAACGATGTCATAATTTATTTGTTGAGAGCAGGTGCCGCTGGTTTTGTAAGAATACATAAATTTAAGCCTCACTTATCAGGGAATTTCAGATAAATAAATCTTCTGTAATCTTTTTTACATTCGACATAAAAATCTAAAATCCTTGTTGCCAGCAGCAAAGTATAAAAAATTTTACAAGGAAGCCAGCGAATGTAAATGAGCTAAAGAAAGTAAAAAAGTGTTTTAAAAAGCTGTTTTACTTCACTTTGCAGAAGAAAATTGATATAATTATATCCATACTTGATGGGTAGGAGGGTAGTATGGCAGCAGGCGCCTTCTGAGGCGCGGAGTGGTTTTAATAAGCAGCAATGTAGCAGCGTAGAAAGGTAGTGTGGCATTTGTCTATTCAGTTGATTATCGTGTGCGTGTATATCGCGCTTTTGTTTGGTATCAGTTTTTATGTTAAAAGGCGGGCTGATAAAGGCTCGACGGAGTATTTGTTTGCCGGGCGTAAATTAAGTGCCGGCCTGATCGCGGTCAATATTACGGGGCTTGCGGTCGGTGCGGCTTCTACAGTGGGCGTTGCCGAAAATGCCTTTAAAGTAGGTATGGCGGCAGGCTGGTATAATGCAGCCTGGGCAGCGGGGGCTGTCGTGATGGGGCTTGTTGCCGCTGGGAAACTGCGGGCGATGAAGATTTCTACGATCCCGGAATTTTTTGAGAAATACTATGATACGAAAGGTCGTGTCATCAGCGCGGTCGGTCTTGTTATTATTATGTCTGTTATTACGGCGCTGCAGTATTTGGCGGGCGGGGCGATTCTGGCTTCGCTGCTGCCTGACATTTTCAGCTTTAAAGGCGGCATGATGATGAGTGCTGTTGTTTTCATCGGCATCACCCTGATCGGCGGTCTGTGGTCCTCAGGTCTTTCCAATATCGTCAGCGTCTGTCTGATTTATGTCGGTGTCCTGTATTCCTGCTTTGCCGCCGTCAATAATGCCGGCGGGATCGAGAATATTGCGGCTCAGCTGCCGCCGACGCTGGATTGGTTCGATCCTTTGGCTGGTATACCGATGGCGGTCATTATCGGCTGGTTCATAGTTATGGTCACACAAGCGATCACGGCACAGGGACCGGTGCAGATTGCCTGCGGTGCCCGTGATGCCAAAACTGCCCGTAAAGGCTTTCTTTTAGGCGGCATTTTGATTTTCCCGATCGGATTTTTATGCGCGCTGCTCGGCATTGTAGCGAAGGTTTCTTTCCCGGATATTACGGCGACTATGGCTCTGCCGAAAGTCGTTATGAGTCTGAACCCGGTGGCATCAGGAACGACGCTGGCTGCCTTGTGGGCGGCCGATGTTTCTACTGCCTGCACGATCCTTTTGGGGGCGGGCACTTTGTTCAGTCAGGATATTTACAAACGTTTTATTAATCCTTCTGTCAGCGATGAAAAATTTGTCACTGTCAATCGTCTGACTATTTTCGGGGTTGGTTTGATAACCTTGTGGTTTGCCTTCAATGCCGCAGGTATTTTGAAGACCATGATTGCCGGTCTGTCGATGACTACCGCTCTGACCTGTGTCTTTTTATTTACTGTGTTTGCGCCGGGGCTGTGCCGCAGAAGCAGTGCTTTTTATACAACGCTGGTCGGACTTTTAGGGCTGGTGGTCTGGGAATTTGTACCGGCGCTCCATGTTCTGCAGCATGTAATTTATTTTGAATGGCTTATTTGTATTGTAACCTTTTTAATAGTGGCAGTTGTTGATAAAACTCCGATTAAAGTACCGGAATATGTAGAGGAAGAGGCTTGATATTATGACCGACAGCAAACTCACCAGTATTGAAATCGGCCGTGCGGCCCTGAAAATAGCTGTTACAGGTTCACGCAGCGAAGAGCAGAGAATCAAGCAGGAACTGGCTGAACAGGGTATTCGTTCGACAGCGGTCGATTTTGGCGGGGAATTTATTCCGTCTATTGTCAAGATTGTTGAACGTGCTGTAGTGGCAGCGCAGAGGCAGGGCCTGGTTTCAGATACGCATGTTGGCGCCGGTGCGGTAGCAGGCGCTGCTCATGCGGCTTTAGAGCAGGTGAAAACCAAGGCTTTGGGCTTTAATGTCGGCGGCAAGATCGGTATTGCCCGCTGCGGTGAGCATTTGTGCGTTGCTATTTATATGGCGGTAGGCGTGCTCAATCTCAATGAGTTGTGTGTAGGTCTGGCGCATCGTTCGCTGGATAATGTGGAATAAGGACGCAATAGTAAAAGCAGTGAGGTTATTATGAATATATTTGATGTTATCGGACCGGTAATGATTGGTCCGTCCAGCTCGCATACGGCTGGAGCCGTACGTTTATCGTTATTGGCGATCAGCATTCTGGGGGCCTGGCCGGTAAAGGCGCAGATTGCTTTGCATGGGAGCTTTGCTCAAACTTACCGCGGCCATGGCACGGATATGGCGCTTCTTGCGGGACTGATGGGCTGGCTGCCGGATGATGCCAGGATTCCGCAGGCAATGGATTTTGCGCAGAAGCAGGGCTTGGAATACGCATTTTCCACGATCAATCTAGGTGATCTGACACATCCCAATACGGTCTATTTTAAATTGACAGCTGCAGATGGCAGAAAATGCGAAGTTATTGGTTCTTCTATTGGCGGCGGACAGGTTCTGGTAACTTCTATTGACGGTGCGGCTGTAGAACTGAGCGGTAAGCTGCCGGCGATCCTTACCTTGCATAAGGATAAGCCTGGTGTTATTTCCCTGGTCAGCAGCGCTTTGGCAAGTGCCGGTATCAATATTGCCGGTATGCGGGTTTTCAGGGCGAATAAAGGCGGGTTGGCAACGATGGTTATTGAATGTGACCAGGTGGTGCCGGAGCCGATAATCAATCTGGTTGCTGCTTTGGAACCTATGCAGTCGGTGCGGTTCATCCGTAATGTTTTGTGAGGTGCAGCGTGATTAACGAGAAAATTTCTTTAAGGACCTGGATTGAGGCCGCAGCTGATCAGGGTGTTCCGTTACATACTTATCTGCTGAAGCTCAGCAGCGAAGAGCTTGAACTGAGTGAAGATGCTATACTGGAGCAGATGCAGACAATGCTGCAGGTAATGGAAGAATCGGCAGCATTCGGTCTGACCGGGGTAAGTTCACACAGCGGCCTGACTGGTGGTGCTGCTAAAAAGTTGCAGGAGGCCAGACGGTCTGAAAATTATAAAAATATTTTAGGCGGTGTCGTCAACGATGCTGTGGCTTATGCCATGGCTGTAGGTGAATGCAATGCGGCGATGGGACGTATCGTCGCCGCTCCTACCGCCGGAGCCAGCGGCGTTCTGCCGGGAGTACTTTTGGCATTGAAGCAGCATTACAATTTGAACGAACGGCAAATGGCTGAAGCTTTGGTCGTGGCTGGTAATATTGGTATGGTCATAGCCAGCCGCGCTTCACTGTCGGGCGCTATGGGCGGATGTCAGGCTGAATGCGGCAGCGGTGCGGCTATGGCGGCCGGTGCCGCTGTAGATGTGCTGGGAGGCACTCCAGAACAGGTAGGACATGCAGTGGCGATAGTCTTCAAAAATATGCTGGGGCTTGTTTGTGACCCTGTTGCCGGTCTGGTAGAAGTGCCGTGTATCAAACGAAACGGCGGTGCCGCTGTACAGGCGTTGCTGGCAGCAGAATTGGCTCTGGCTGGTATCACAAGCTTTATCCCTGCAGACGAAGCCATTGATGCGATGAAGTCAGTAGGCGATCGTTTGCCCTGCACGCTTAAGGAAACGGCGGAAGGCGGACTGGCACAGACACCAACTGCACTGGCCTGGGCACAGGCTTATTTTGCCGCTGATGGTAAAATTTGAAAAATATTTTTGATAAGTATTAAATGGAGGTAAATCAAATGAAAAAAATTATTAAGACTGAAAATGCACCGGCTGCTATCGGGCCTTATTCTCAGGCTGTCATGGCTAATGGTATGTTGTATATGTCAGGTCAGATAGCTTTGGTTCCTGAAACAGGCGAAGTAGTAGATGAAGGTATTGAAGCGCAGACGATCAGAGTCTTGAGAAATATGGAAGGCGTATTGTCTGAGGCAGGTTTGACTTTTGACGATGTGGTAAAAACCACTGTTTTTTTAACTGATATGGAAGATTTTGGCGTTGTTAACAGCATTTACGGTGAAAAGTTTGCTGAAAACGCTCCTGCGCGTTCCTGCGTACAGGTTGCGGGACTGCCGAAAGGTGTTAAAGTTGAAATAGAAGCAATCGCTGTCTGCAAATAATAATCCCTGCAAAAAAATGTAAAAAAGTTTATAAAAAAGATTGACATAAACTAGTGGCTATGGTAGAATAACATTCGTCGCCAAGCTATTAAGTTTGGACAATTTGGTGGCTGTGGTGAAGCGGTTAACACGGCGGATTGTGGCTCCGTTACTCGAGGGTTCGATCCCCTCCAGTCACCCCATAATTATCCGGTTTCTATCCTTGGGGCGTAGCCAAGTCGGTAAGGCACGGGACTTTGACTCCCGCATGCGTTGGTTCGAGTCCAGCCGCCCCAGCCAATGTGATCCACTAGCTCAGTCGGTAGAGCACCTGACTTTTAATCAGGGTGTCCCGCGTTCGAGTCGCGGGTGGATCACCATTTTTTTTGCCTGTTTGCGAGTGTGGCGGAACTGGCAGACGCACTAGACTTAGGATCTAGCGTCTTACGACGTGCAGGTTCGATTCCTGTCACTCGCACCAATCAAATTATAAAGCTGTAGAATCGTTAGATTCTGCAGCTTTTATTTTTTACACTTGCTGATTATTGAACTATTAAAGTTCAAGGGCTAGCGAGTGTATTTTTTATTTGAGGCTGGTAGGAACTGTTGGAGCAATAATTAAGATTAATGTATAATATATGGAACAATAAAGGATATTAATTTTCTAATAGAATTAAAAACTAAAAAGGTGTTGACAAAAACAGAAAATAATATTATATTAATACTAAAGAAAATATCATTAACAGTAGATAACAGACTGGGGTATTTCGATTAGCAAATGCGTATTCGGGCGCTGACCCCGTAAATAAAAATATAGGAGGATAAAGACATGAGAAGTATTACAACATTAGACCTGCAATATGCCCATAGATTTTATGGGTTTAAAGGTGAAGCACAGTATCTGCATGGACATTCAGGTATTCTGACTATTGAGGTGGAAGATTCTGTCGAACCAGGTGTTAATATGGTATTTCCCTGTAATGAAATTCAAAAAACTGCCTGGGACGTTTTAAAGAACTTCGATCATGCACTGATTTTGAGGGAAGATGATCCGTTACTGCCGGCAGTACTTGATGTTTATGAAAAACAGGGTATTCGTAATGGCGCTCCGCAGAACCAGATGAAAGGTGTGGCTTTCAAGACAGAACTGGCAACAGCATACCCGGATTGTCGTCTTGTGGTTACAAAAGAAACTATGACTGTCGAGGGCATGATCAAGATCGTTTATGATCTGCTTAAAGACAAACTCAATATTGCGAAAATAACTTTTGTCAGCGGTGTCAATACTGCTTCGGCAGAGTTCACAACCAAGAATCAAATTGATCGTTGCCCGCTGTGTGGTATTGCCTTGAATGAAAATGGTGTTTGCCCGAAGTGCGGCTATAAAAAATGATAGTATAGAAATAATGAAAACAGCAGGCCTCATAGGCCTGCTGTTTTTTGTTGGGATAAGATGGACGAAGGATTACAGGATATCCATATTAAAATTACTGGAGGAAAATAAACCAACAGCAATTTAAAACAGGATACAGGAAAAATTTTTATTTGTATCTTGACTTGGAGTGCGCTTTAAGTGTTATGATTGACAAAAGAGGAACGCATAGGTGTTTGTAGAAAAACTTAGTGTTTATTTTGCCGTAGCGGAGAACATTACAGCGAAGTGAAATTAGATAACTAAAGTTTCGGCTTGGAAGTATATATGGGGGGAGACTTGTTATGCGGGGGCTGAATAATGAAAAAAGATACGCCTTGCTGGACAGTCTGCGAGGGCTGCTGTTATTGGAGATGATCGTCTATCATTTTTTTTGGGACCTGGTGTATTTATTTGAGCAGGATTTGCCCTGGTTTCATAGCAGTTTGTGTTATTGGTGACAGCAAAGTATTTGCTGGCGTTTTATTTTTCTATCAGGCTTTTGCTGGTCTTTAGGGAAAAGGGCTGTACGGCGTGCTGTGCAGGTTTTTGGGGGAAGTGTTCTGGTGATGGTTATAACGCACATTTTTGTGCCGGACCAGGCGGTTACCTTTGGCGTTTTATTCTTTCTGGGGTCAGGTATGCTGCTGCTGGAGATGCTTGACCGGTGGCTGTGCAGGCTGGCTCCTGTCTGGGGCATTACAGCAAGCGGTATGTTATTTTTTCTGACCCGCAGTATCAACGACGGTTATTTAGGTTTTGAGGAGTGGAATTTTTTCAAAATACCGGAGCAGCTGTATCTGAATAAATTCACTACTTATGTAGGATTTACAGAAGCAGGATTTTTTTCCAGTGATTATTTTTCTTTAATGCCCTGGTTCTTTTTATATTTGGCAGGTTATTACTGTCTGCGTTTTTGTGAAGTTCTGGGCGGGTTGCCTCAGATCTTCGATTATGGCAGCGGCTGTCTGAGTTTTTTCGGACGGAGGTCTTTGTTAGTCTATCTTCTGCATCAGCCGCTTTTGTACTTGCTGCTGACGTCGATTTTGGGTGGTAAGGTATTGCTTTAAGGAGAAGGAGTGTTGAGAGTATGGAATATCGTGAATTAGGACGGACAGGTATTAAAGTCAGTGTGATAGCATTAGGGTGCGAAGGCTTTGTTGCCAACGAAGGTGTTTTGACGGAGCAACTGCTGAATGCGGCAGAGCAAGGCGGCATTAACTGTATTGATTTGTATGCGCCGCAGCCGGAAATGCGCAGCCGTTTGGGTAAATGGCTGCGTGGCCGCCGCGGTAAATTTGTTTTACAGGCACATTTATGTACGGTTTGGCAGGAGGGACAGTATAAGCGGACCAGAGAGATCGTGGAAGTGAAAGCGAGCTTTGAAGATCTGCTGACGCGACTGGCAACAGACTATATAGACATTGGGATGATCCATTATGTGGACTCTTTGGAAGATTGGGAAGCGGTGGCTGGTGGTCCGGTAATGGCGTATGCCAGAGAAATGCAGGCGCAGGGAAAAATCAGGCATATCGGTTTGAGCAGCCATAATCCTGCTGCAGCCATGCAGGCTGTACAAAGCGGTTTGATCGATGTACTGATGTTCAGCGTTAACCCCTGCTATGACCTGCAGCCGGCTAATGAAGACTGTTACGCGCTTTGGGATGAGAAAAATTATGACAGGCAGCTTGTGAATATGGATCCGGAGCGGGAAGCGCTGTATGAAACCTGCAGCAGCCTGGGTGTCGCTATAACCGTAATGAAAGCGTTTGGCGGCGGTGATTTGCTGGATGAAGAGCTTTCGCCGGCAGGAAAAGCTTTGACTGTTAATCAGTGCCTGCACTATGCTTTGACGCGTCCCGGAGTAGCGGCAGTGATGTCGGGAGCGCATACTGTTGACGAGCTGGAAAAATGTCTTGAATATACTACGGCTGCTGATGTTGAAAAGGATTATGCGGCTGCTTTTGCCGCTTTACCGAAAATCAGCTGGGAAGGGCACTGCATGTATTGCGGGCATTGCGCTCCCTGTCCGCAGGGAATAGATGTGGCGGCAGTAACTAAATTTTTGAATCTTACCAAAGCTCAGAACAGTGTTCCTGAAACAGTACGCGAACATTATGCTGCGCAGCGGCATTATGCCGGGGAGTGCGTGAAATGCGGCGCTTGTGAGAAGCGCTGTCCGTTTAAAGTTGCAGTTATCCAAAATATGCAGGAAGCCGTAAAAGTGTTTGGTATGTAATAACTTGAAGAAACTTAAAAATAAATTATTACTTGACTTGGAGTTGGCTCCAGGTGTTAAAATAATCGCAGGAGGAGGTGTTGCTCTATGACGATTGCTGAAGTCAGTAAAACGTTTGGTTTGACCGCTGATACGCTGCGTTATTATGAACGGATTGGCCTGATACCGCCGGTCAAGCGCAGCAGCAGTGGTATTCGTGATTATGATGAAAAAGATTGTAATTGGGTAGAATTTATTAAGTGTATGCGCGGTGTTGGTATTCCGGTAGAAATGCTGATTGAATATGTGGCGATGTTCCGTTTGGGCAAGGAGACGATTGCCGCCCGTAAAGCTCTTTTGGTAGAGCAAAGACAGCAGCTTGCCGAAAAGATAGTAGCTATGCAGGCTGTTCTGGAACGGTTAGATATGAAAATAGCTGGTTATGAGGAAAGATGTTTAAAATTTGAGGAAGAAAATTTAAGACAATAAATAAGATTTGCAGCAGAGGTCAGCCATGCGTTGGCTGACCTCTGCTTTGTTACGCTGTTTATTGCAGAATAAAGAAAATATGATTTGTAAGTGAATAAAGTATTGACAAATTTAAATAGTCTAATATATAATTTAGGAGCTGGATATTCTGGTAGGTGAGGCTACCACAGGGATATGGATTGCTGCCGCGGAGTGGTGGAGACACCATGAGCAGGTTTGAACAGGCTATGTCGACAACAAGGCATAATCTAATGCAATTTCACCGCCCTGTGGAGTTAAAGCTTGAACAGGGCCGGTTCTGATTGAACTGCAAGGTAAATTTGTTTTATTGCCGCGTCTTTGTTTAAGCATTGACGCGGTTTTTTATTTGCCGCGGCCAGCCGCAGAATTTTGATTATAGATATTTTATAAAAAGGTGAGGTGAGAAGAATGGACGCAGGAGGCAGTAGGGGCATAAAACCAAAAGGCGAAGAACCAGGGAGCAGTCTGCCGTCAGGGCGTCTGTTCTTCCGCGACAATTACATATAAATACTTTGTCTTTTCGTTGTGTGTCCTACTTTCCTGAAAGTATGCAGTAAAACCGTAAGGAGGTAGAAAACAATGAAAAAGAAATTACTGTTTTTTAAAAATAACCCGCAGGAGATCCTGCATCGTGAGAAGGTCAATGAAAGGCTGCGTTTTGCTGCAGCTCATGACGTGAACACAGTTCTGAAGTATTTGGGAACGACGGGCAAAGGACTGCCATCCGGTATGGTGGAGCAGGCTCGTGAACGGTATGGAGATAATGCCGTGACGCATGGACAAAAAGAATCTCTGTTCACGCGTATCTGCAAAGCTTTTATTAATCCTTTTACAGCGATTTTGTTTGTTTTGGCGGCAGTATCGGCTTTTACAGATATCTGGCTGGCTGATCCAGGTGAAGAAGACGCCGTTACTGTGATTATTATTACGACGATGGTTATGATTTCCGGTATCCTGCGTTTTGTGCAGGAAACGAGAAGCGGTAACGCGGCGGCTAAATTATCGGCTATGATCGAAACGACGACCTGTGTGGAAAGAATGGAAACGGGTCAGCAGGAGATACCACTGGACGAAGTCGTCGTCGGTGATCTTGTTCATTTATCGGCTGGCGATATGGTACCTGCTGATATTCGTATTATCTTTGCCAGGGATCTGTTTGTCAGCCAGTCGGCATTGACCGGTGAAAGTGAACCGGTAGAGAAATATCTTTCCCTGGATGTTCAGGCAGCTTCTATAACAGAAGAACCTAATCTGGCCTTTATGGGCAGTAATGTCATCAGCGGTACAGCGGTAGGAGTTGCCGTAGCAGTGGGCAATGATACGCTTTTGGGCGAAATGGCCAAGGCGCTGAACAGCAAGCCTCCGAAAACCAGCTTCGAAAAAGGTGTCAATTCTGTTTCCTGGGTTTTGATACGTTTTATGCTGGTCATGGTGCCGGTAGTTTTATTTATCAACGGCTTTACCAAAGGTGACTGGATGAATGCGGCCTTGTTTGCTATTTCCGTGGCCGTAGGGCTGACGCCTGAAATGCTGCCGATGATTGTGACGACCTGTCTGGCCAAAGGTGCGGTCGCAATGTCCAGAGAAAAAGTCATTATCAAAAATTTAAATTCGATCCAGAACCTTGGATCTATTGATATTCTCTGCACTGATAAGACCGGTACGCTGACGCAGGATAAGGTTGTACTGGAATATCATCTGGATATTGAAGGCAAAGAAGCGCCGCGGGTATTGCGGCATGCCTTTTTAAACAGTTATTACCAGACGGGTCTGAAAAATCTGATGGATATTGCCATTATCAGCAGGACGAAACTGGAAGAGAAAGAAAACAAAGATCAGTTGGGTGGTCTGGAACATTTTTACCAGAAGGTAGATGAGCTGCCCTTTGATTTTGAACGGCGCCGGATGAGTGTGGTAGTAGAAGACCGGAACGGGAAAACCCAAATGATCACTAAGGGCGCCGTAGAGGAAATGCTGAATATTTCGGCTTTTGTCGAATATGCAGGGCGTATAGTGCCGCTGACGGCGTCTATGAAAAAGCTGGTCCTGGAAAAAGTGGATGCGCTTAATGCCGATGGCTTGAGAGTCATTGCCGTAGCGCAGAAAACCAATCCTTCGCCGATAGGAGCTTTTTCGATAGCTGACGAGAACGAAATGGTTTTGATCGGTTATCTGGCGTTTCTGGATCCGCCTAAAGAAACGACTGCAGCTGCGATCAGGGCTTTGCAGGAGCATGGTGTTGCTGTAAAAATACTGACCGGGGACAATGAAAAGGTTACAAAATGTGTTTGCCGTCATGTAGGCCTTGCAGCAGAAAAAATGCTGTTGGGTTCTGAGGTGGAAGCAATGAGCAACGAAGAATTGGCGGCAGCAGCAGAGTATACCACTGTCTTTGCCAAATTGGCACCGGCGCAGAAAGCCAGAGTAGTACGTCTGCTGCGTGAAAATGGACATTCTGTAGGTTATCTCGGCGATGGCATCAACGATGCGGCAGCCATGAAAGCCTCTGATGTTGGTATTTCTGTTGATACGGCCGTGGATATTGCCAAGGAATCGGCGGATGTAATTTTACTGGAAAAAGATTTGCTGGTTTTGGAAAAGGGTATTCTTGAAGGCCGTAAAACCTATGCTAATATGATTAAATATATCAAGATGACGGCTTCGTCTAATTTTGGTAATATTTTTTCGGTTTTGATCGCCAGTGCTTTTCTGCCCTTCCTGCCGATGGCGTCGATCCATCTGATTTTGCTGAATCTGATTTACGATATCTCCTGTACGGCGATTCCCTGGGATAATGTGGACAAAGAGTTTTTGACCAAGCCCAGAAAATGGGATGCTTCCAGTGTCAGCAAATTTATGCTTTGGATCGGTCCTACAAGTTCTGTTTTCGATATTTTGACCTATGTACTGATGTATTTCATCATTTGTCCGGCCGTTGTCGGCGGCTATTTGTTTCACGAACTGAGTGATTCTGCCCAGCAGGCATTATATATCGCTGTTTTTCAGGCTGGTTGGTTTGTTGAGTCAATGTGGACGCAGACGCTGGTTATCCATATGATCAGAACGCCAAAGATTCCCTTCCTGCAGAGCCGCGCTTCAGCGCCTGTAACATTACTTACATTTATCGGTATCGCAGTGCTGACAGTGATACCGTTTACAGCGGTAGGACATGCTATCGGGCTGGCTTCGCTGCCTGGTGAATATTTTAGCTGGCTGGCCGCTATTACTTTGGCATATATGCTTTTGGCTACGATGATGAAAAAACTTTATATCAAGCGCTATGGAGAACTTCTATAGTTGTTTATAGACGCTGGAACGCATATAATATAAAGATACGAAGCGTAATAAATGGGGGAATGGATTAATGCTGGGGACTATCGTCAATACAAGCACGATCATTGCCGGCAGCGTGCTTGGCAGTGTGTTCAGACAGGGGATCAAAGAAAATTACAAAAAAGCACTCTTTGATGCGTTGGGATTGGCTACTGTTGCTCTGGGAGCTAATGCAGTAGTCAGCAATATGCCGCAGAGCAGGTTTCCCGTCTTGTTCATTCTTAGTCTGGCGCTGGGCAGCATTATCGGTACTTTGCTTGATATCGACGGCCGCTTTCAGCGTCTGGCAGGGCGGTTCAAAGGCGGGTCCGACCTTGGTCAGGGGCTGTCTACGGCAATACTGCTTTTCTGTATCGGGACCCTGTCGATTCTGGGGCCGATAGAAAGCGCGCTGTATGGTAATAACACTTATCTTTTTACTAATGCTACGCTTGATTTTGTAGCCTCGATGGTTTTGGCCTCCGCATATGGCATCGGGATAGCCTTGGCAGGAGTCGTACTGTTTTGCTGGCAGGGGTCGATCTATCTGCTGGCCGGTTGGCTGGCGCCGTTTTTGACGGCTGAGCTGATGACGGAAATTTCGATTATCGGCGGAGTTTTTATTATGAGCTCCGGGTTTGCGATTTTAGAATTAAAAAAGTTTAAGACCCTGAATATGCTGCCGGCACTTATTGTTCCTGCAGTTTGGGTACTGATTTTAAAATGTTTTTCCTGAGCTAAAAACGGCCTCATTTGAAAATGAGGCCGTTTTTTAGTTTTTTTAAGTGATTATCTTAACAAAAAAATAAGTTAAAAGTGTAAAATAGCTGTTAGAAAGCAGGTTGTGGACTTGTAGAAAAATGTGGCAGTGTTATAATAAAACTGTAAGGAGAATTTAAAACAGCGGTTAGGGCCGAAAAGTTAATTGCTTTTTTAAATTCTCAGTGCTATAATATAGTAAAAGATAATTTTTATTTGTTGCGATTACACACTGCAAATAAATCAAAATTTTGAAAGGTGGTGGCAGTAATGCCAAATTTTGCAAACCCGTTTCAAGGTAATGTCAACAGAAAGTTAACCAAAGAAGAATTGATCCAAGCCGTACGTCTGGATATCGCAGGTGAGCTGGAAGCTATTTACTTGTATGATGCCCATGTACAGGCTACTGATGACGAAGTGGCAAAAATGGTTATTTCCGATATTCGTGACGAAGAAAAAGCCCATGTCGGTGAGTTGATGACTTTGCTGCGTTATCTTGATCCTGCTGAAGCAGAACATTTCATTTCCGGTGAAGGCGAAGTTAAGGAAATGCTTGAAGGCCTTGGTATGAAAGCTGCCGGGATTGCCGATGACAAAACGGAAGTTACCAATAAAGCGACTACCGTAGGCAGCCTGCTGGATAAATAGGAGGTATGGTCATGGAATTTTTAATGCGTGATGATGTTAATCTGTCTGCCGAGCAATGGCAGTCTATTGATAGTGCCGTAATCCAAGCGGCAAGAAATGTTTTGGTTGGACGTAAATTTTTACAGATTTACGGTCCTTTGGGTGCCGGTACACAAAGTGTGAATGTAGATGTGCTGACTCCTGCTGAAAAAGGCAGTGTAGATTTCTTCGGTGAGGAAGAGGAAGCTGTAAAAGTTACAGGCCGCAGTTTTAAAGAGCTGCCAATGATCTATCGTGATTTTGTGTTATCCTGGAGAGATATGGAACAAGCCAGACAGATCGGTATGCCGATTGATTTGGGTGCGGTCAGCGCTGCTGCAAATGCCTGCGCTCAGAAAGAAGACCTGATGATTTTTGCAGGGAATCCGAAAGCTGGTTATGAAGGCCTGGCTACAGCAGAAGGCGCTTTTAAAGTGAAAAAATCCGACTGGAGCAAAGATGAAAATGCTTTCAGCGATGTTGTTAAAGGTCTGCAGCATTTTGCGGACAAGAATTTGAGAGGCCGTTATGCTTTGGCAGTCAGCCCTGACCTATATGCACAGTTACAGCGTTTACAGGTCAGCACCGGATTGCTGGAAAGCGAACGCATCAAAACCCTGGTTGGCGGCGGATTATATATGACTCCGGCTTTAGGTCTTAATAAAGCCGTATTGGTCTGCGCTGAACCGCAGAATATGGATCTTGTTATCGGTCAGGACCTTATTACCGGTTATATGGGTTCTGCTAAGCTGAATCACGAATTCCGTGTATTTGAAACAGCTTTGCTGCGTATCAAATGCAAAGATGCAGTAGTGGTTTTTGGCTGATCGTAAAATTTAAAGCCTGCCGGCATATTATGTCGGCAGGCTTTTTACTATGCAGGACAGCAATACTGAAAGCAAACTAATATTTATTTAGTAAAAATACTTGATGTTTAATAATTAGAAATAAGCTATAATAAAATAAAAATAGATTATTGGTATTGAGGAGGCCGGGCATGGATAAAAAACGTGGTTATAATATAAAATATTTATTGCTGTTCAGTTCAGCAGCTGCGTTGCTGTGCGCTCTGGCCGCATATATCAGCATTAACGATACCTATAAGTATACCCGTGAAAGAGCAGCTTTTCTGGCGGAAAGCTATGGCTCTCAGACGCGCTACGAATTGATGGATCTTTATGATGACGCTTTTGTTTTACGTGAGCTGATCCAGCAGGGAATGCTGGATGCCAAAGGCACAAAAATAGCCGTACACGAAAAAGGCTTTCGTAATATGTCAGAGCTTGGTATCCAGAGAATGAACAATGTCTGTACAGCCTTTGACGATATGTCTCTGATCACAAATGTATCTTTGGCTATGGCAGAAGGTCCGCTGCAGGACGGTATTCCGGAGAAAACTGTGATTTCCTATTGCTTTCCTTATGAAATCAATAAAAGTGCCCTGGGAAAAAATCTGATGGTCCAGCCGAAAAGGGATGACGCCATCAGGAAAGTGTATCGCAAGCAGGGCGAGTTGGTGATCGAAGGGCCGTTCAGAAGGATTCAGGATAATGAGTTGGTTTTGGCAGGCAGGGTCGCTGTAAAAAATTCTGACGGTTCACCCTGGGGCTTAGTTGCTGTGACTTTGGACATGAATCCGGCAAGTCCTAAATATGCTTTGCAGAACATAAATTTTGCCGCATTGCAGGGGCAAAAATATCGTTATCATTTATACAAGGTAGAAAACGGAGCCAAATTGACGATTGCTGCTTCTGACCATGCGGCAATGGCAATGACAGGCGGAATGAAATATGATATCGAGCTGCCGAATGCCAGCTGCATTATAGAGGTAGACAAAGCAGGCGGCTGGGTTGGCAATAATATAATCTTTTTGAATGCAGGCATTGCCTTTTTTGTATGGCTGCTGAGTGTTTTTGCCGTAAAAAAATGGCTGGAAAATAAGGAGGTCCACCGTGAGATCGCAGACAGGGAAGAAATACTGCGGCAGATTGCCGATAATATCAACGGAGGCGTTTTGACACTGGTCAATGATGCCGGCTTCTGCATCCGTTATGCCAACGATGGATTTCTAAAACTGATCGGCTATACAAGGGAAGAATTGGAAAACGTACCATCTTTTTTGAGGGCGCATTTGATATATGAAGAGGATACACCTAAATTTCAGGCATTATTGGATGGTGTCTGGCATCTTAATGATAAGATAGATTTGGAGATGCGCCTGCTGCATAAAAACGGGCATTATATACCTGTTTTGATCCGTGGCAGCGTGGGGATAGATAAAGACGGTATGCTGGTAATGTACTGCGTTATTGTCGATATCAGCGAACAAAAGCGTATCATCCAGGAACTGGAACTGGAGAAGGAGCGTTATGATCTTTTAGTGCAGGCTTCCAACGAAATAATTTTTGACGTGGACGTACTGCCGGAGCATATTGCCTGGTCACCGCTGTATCGCAGGATTTTTGGCTTTGAACCCTTTGGTAAGCTTGCTTCTGAGTCTGCGCCGCCGTTAAAATCGGATGCTGATAAGAATATTGACGTTATCAGTGCGTTTATCCATAAAATTATTGCAGAGAAGCATTCCGACAGTGAAGAACTGCTGCTCAGTTATGCTAATGGCGAGCAGCACTGGTTCAGGATCAGGGCTAACTGCATCATCAAAAAAGAAACAGTGATCCGCCTTGTAGGCAAGCTGGATAATATTGATGCAGAAATGCTTGAAAAAGAAAAGCTGCAGGACATGAGCCGTATCGATCAGCTGACAGGAGTTTATAATAAAGCCGGCTTTAAAACTGTTGTGGAACCGCTGCTGAAAGAAAGCGCTTCAGGCAGCTTTATCTTTACTGACCTGGATAATTTTAAAACAGTCAACGATACTTTAGGGCATCAGACAGGTGATAAAGTTTTACAGGAAATGGCAGCAAAGCTGCAGCAGTTTTTCCGCTCCGATGATATTATCGGCCGTTTTGGCGGTGACGAATTTTATATTTATGCACCGGGGCTTTCGCCGGAGGCGACAGTCAAAAGGGCGGAGGATTTATGCCGTATTCTGCATACTACCTATGATGGCGTTACTGTTTCTGCCAGCATTGGCATTTGTTATTTCCCTGAGCATGGCAGGGATTTTGACAAGCTGGTGCATTTGGCTGATGTGGCCGCGTATGTTGTAAAAGAAAGAGGCAAGGGCGGTTATCATGTTTATGAGCCAGGTGATAAAATTTAATTTTGCTTGCTATTGCCGGCAAAAGATGCTAAAGTTAATTTAATATCATAAGTCGATCCACTGGGGGCGCATTATGCTGAGAGGCCGCAAGGCCGACCCTTAGAACCTGATTTCCGGGTAATACCGGCGTAGGGAAGTGGCGTAAGCGCGAGCCAAAGCCAATTTCCTGCGGGAGATTGGCTTTTTATTTTGAAGGGAGCGTTTAATAATGGCAACACAGATGCAGTTGGCCCGTCAGGGCATAATCACGGAAGCGATGCGTCAGGTAGCGGCGCAGGAACAGTTGGAGCCTGAGGTCATCAGGGCTGGTGTAGCGGCAGGAACAATAGCTGTTTGCTGCAATATCAACCACAAAAATCTTGTGCCGCGCGGTGTAGGGCAAGGACTGTCAGTCAAGGTCAATGCCAATATCGGTACCTCCAGCGCCTATCCTGATCCTGAACCTGAGCTGGCTAAGCTGCGCGCTGCTATTGATGCCGGTGCCGATTCGGTGATGGATCTTTCGACAGGCGACAATATCGATGCTTCGCGCAAGGCTATCATTGCTGCCTCCACTGTAATGGTTGGTACGGTACCTATTTATCAGGCAACGGTAGCAACTATTAAAAAACGCGGTACCGTTGTGGAAATGACGAAAGAGGACCTGTTTGAAGTTATTCGTCAGCAGGCTGCCGACGGTGCTGATTTTATGACGATCCACTGCGGTATCAACCGTCAGGTTCTGCATGCTCTTGTCAGTGAAGGTCGCGTTATGGACGTTGTCAGCCGCGGCGGCAGTTTTATTACCGGCTGGATGCTGCATAATGATCGTGAAAATCCTTTATATGAATATTATGATGAAATATTGGAGATCTGCGCAGAGTATGATGTAACGATCAGTTTAGGTGACGGACTGCGGCCCGGCTGCCTGGCAGATGCTACAGACAGGGCGCAGATTCAGGAGCTGTTGAATTTGGGAGAATTGACCCAGCGGGCCTGGCAGCGTGGTGTACAGGTAATGGTTGAAGGACCGGGACATGTTCCGTATAATCAGATTGCCGCTAATATGCAGCTGCAGAAGCGTTTATGTCATGGTGCGCCTTTTTATGTTTTGGGGCCATTGGTAACTGATATAGCGCCTGGTTACGATCATATTACTTCTGCCATCGGCGGTACTCTGGCTGCGGTCAGCGGCGCTGACTTTTTGTGTTATGTAACGCCGGCCGAACATTTGGGGCTGCCTGATATTGACGATGTACGCGAAGGCGTGATCGCAACGAAGATCGCGGCTCATGCTGCCGATATTGCCAGGGGACTGCCCCAGGCTGTAGCCTGGGATAGGGAAATGGCTGTCGCACGTAAAAATCTTGACTGGCCGGAACAGATTCGTCTGGCACTTGATCCGGTGAAGGCGCAGGCTTACCGCGATAAGAAGAATAAGGCGGAGGATGAAGCTTGTTCCATGTGCGGCGATTACTGCGCTGTCAAGATCGTGGGACAATATTTGGAAGCGCATCGGAAAAAACAATAATAACCGTAAAAAGAGGACTTACATACGTAAGTCCTCTTTTTTATTATTCTTTGTATAAATAATCCTGTACCTTGCTGTGACTGTCTTCAGGTCCGACCATAATAAAGACGTCTCCGGCTTCGAAAAGCGCATAGGGACCCGGCGAAACGATCAGCTCTTCGCCTTTGCGGATAGCGACGACGGTAACGCCGGTGCTTTGCCAGAAGTTTATTTCCGAGATCATTTGTCCCAGGAAACGGCAGTCTTGAGTTATTTTTACTTCATAAGGCAAGATAGGTGATGCCAAACGGAATTTTTCAATATATTCCAGCAGCTGATGAACATTATCTAAAATATCGTCCTGTTGTTTTTTCTGTTGTTCCGATAAGGTTTCGATATTTTTTTTCAGTTCGGTAATGGTAGAAATATTGCGGAAACGGCTTACCAGCTGTGAGGCCCGTTCGGCCGAAAGCACTGTGCTGCCGCTGCCTGATTCAATGGCGACGATGCCGACATCCTGCAGCATGAACATGGCGCGGCGGATCGTTTCAGGAGAAACGGCATAATGAGCTGCAAGCATGGAGCGTCCGTAAATTTTTTCGCCGGCCTTATATTTGCCGGCAGCTATCTTGGAAGCGATATCGATAGCGATTTTCTGATAGATTGGTTCTGCTATTTTGTGTTTGTTAGCCATGGTAGAGTCCTTTACAGTAAAAAATTAGTAAAAATCAGCAGGTTTAAAATTTATATCTGTCTGCTGGCAAGGCGCAGCAGCAAAGTCCGCAAGTGGCCTGGCAGGCGGCTGCGGATGTTTCACAAAAGAAACTATTAACTGACATTTGCAGATCTTCGCAGTGTAAAAAAGTAATTAAAGTAAATTGACAAGCTTTTATAAGTAAGTTAAACTAAAAAACAGATAGAAGCAACTCAATAATAACATAAAGTTGTCGGATTGAAAAGGGGGGAGTTTTGATGAAGAAAAAAATACTGCAGCTGTTGGGTATGGTTTTGTTTGTAGGCCTGCTGGCAGGCTGCGGCAGCAATAATGAAAAAACGGTAGTTTTTTCTGATGCCGGCTGGGACAGTGTGAAGTTTCATAATGCGGTAGCCGGTTTGATTGCAGAAAAGGCTTATGGTTTAAAAGTGGAAACGATGAACGGCTCGACGCCGATTATGGAAGCGGCACTGGTGCGCGGTGATGTGGACGTAAATATGGAGCTCTGGACGGATAACGTTGCTACCTATCAGGCTGATAAAGCCGCTGGTGGGATAGTCGATCTGGGAATCAACTTCGATGATAATAAACAGGGCCTGTATGTACCGCGTTATGTGATCGAAGGTGATCCCCAGCGTGGTATTGTGCCGATGGCGCCTGATCTGCACAAGGTTTCTGATCTGGTCCGCTACAGTAAACTTTTTGTGGATGAAGAAAATCCTTCCAAAGGGCGTATTTACGGAGCTATCCCCGGTTGGGCAGTCGATGAAGTAATGTTTAAAAAGTATAAGCACTACGGGCTGGATAAAAATTATGTGTATTTCCGTCCCGGCAGCGAGGCGACCTTGAGCACAGCCTTTGTAACGGCTTACGAAAAAGGTTTGCCGATCGTTGGCTATAATTGGGAACCGACCTGGATCAGCGGCAAGCTGGATCTGGTACTTTTAGAAGATGAGCCGTATAATCAGGCCGGGTTTGAAGCAGGTGAAACAGCTGCGCCATCAGTAGTTGTCATGGTATCAGCTAACAGCCGTTTTCCAAAACGGCAGCCTGAGTTTACAGAGTTCCTGAAAAAGTACCATACTTCAAGCGCTTTAACAGCGGAAGCTCTCGCTTATATCGCCGATAATAAGGCGACTTATGACCAGGCGGCCCGTTGGTTTTTGCAAAAACATGATAATCTGCTTACGCAATGGCTGCCGCCCGATAAGGCCCAGACCATGCGGGCTGCGTTAAAAGAACAGTAAGGGGGCGGGCGTATGACAAGTTGGTTGTTGAATTTTCCTAATATCAATCTGAATATAGCAGAACCGATAGATGAATTTGTACGTTATATCAATATTAATTACGGTGAGGTTTTTGTTGCCGCCAAAAAGATGCTCAGTATTTTTATTAACGGCATCAACGGCGCACTGGATATGATTCCATGGTGGCTGATGATTCTGCTGGTAGTTTTTGCCACCAAAAAACTGATGAACAGCTACAGAAACGGTGTCATTTACGGCGGCCTGCTGTTTATGATCGGTGCCTGCGGATATTGGCATATGATGAATGAAACTTTAGCTATCGTGATCACGGCAGTAATTTTTTCATTGCTGATCGGTTTGCCGATCGGGATAGCTCTGGCGGCGGTACGCGGCGCTGATACGATCGTGCGGCCGATACTGGACGCGATGCAGACGATGCCGACCTTTGTTTATATGATACCGGCAGTTATGCTGCTGGGACCTGGAAAGGTGCCGGCGGTTCTGGCAACAGTAGTTTATGCTGTGGTACCTGTTATCAGGTTGACCAGTCACGGTATCCGCCAGGTCGATCAGGAGGTCGTTGAGGCCTCCCGTTCGTTTGGTTCCTCCAGCTGGCAGACTTTGTTTAAGGTGCAGATACCTCAGGCGCTGCCGACGATCATGACCGGTATCAACCAGACGATGATGATGGCGGTGGCGATGGTAGTTACCTGCGCCATGATCGGTGCGAACGGACTTGGTATGGAAGTTTTGATCGCTATTAACCGTATGGAATCCGGACGCGGCATTATCGCCGGTTTTGCCATTGTTATTATTGCGATCATTATTGATCGTCTGACACAGAGCCTGGTGCAGAAGGAGGGTAAATGATGCAGGAAAAAGATACGGTTTTAGAAGTGAAAAACTTATATAAATTGTTTGGTCCCTATGACTTCCTGGATGAAAGAAAAGCTGCCTTCAAGCTGTTGGAGCTTGGAGCCAGCCGGATGGACGTTATGGAAACGACAGGTATCATGGCTGCGATCAGCGATGTTTCCTTCAGCGTCAAAAGAGGTGAGCTTTTTGTACTGATCGGTTTATCAGGTAGTGGTAAATCGACTATCGTACGCTGCCTTAATATGCTGCATAAGCCGACAAAGGGCGAAATTCTGATCGATGGCGAGGACATTACCAAATATAATGAAAAACAGCTGCAGGAGCTGCGACGTACGAAGGTTTCCATGGTCTTTCAAAACGGCGGGCTTTTAAGCCATCGCGATGTACTGGGCAACGTGGCCTATGGCTTGGAAGTACGTGGTGTCGGAAAAGAAGAACGTGAAAATAAGGCGATGGAAATGATCAATATGGTCGGGCTGACGGGTTATGAGCACGAAAAGCTCAGCAGCTTGTCAGGTGGGATGAAACAGCGTGTAGGTATAGCCAGGGCGCTTGCTAATGATCCTGATATACTTCTGATGGATGAAGCTTTTTCGGCGCTTGATCCTCTGGTCAAAAATGATCTCCAGTTTGAGCTGCTGCGGATCCAGGAACGTATGGGTAAAACTATTGTTTTCATTACACATGATATCAACGAAGCCTTTAAGCTTGGTAACAGAGTAGGGATATTGCGCGACGGCAGAATGGTGCAGATCGATACGCCGGAGCAAATGCTTGCGAACCCTGCCGATGATTATGTTAAGAAATTTATCCATAATGTCAATACAAGTAAGGTCTTTTGCGTGCGTAATATTATGTCTACGCCCAGCTGTATCGTTAAAGACAGCGACGGTGCCAATACGGCGCTTACCAGTATGCGAGCCAACGGCGTGTCCAGCGCTTATGTGGTCGGAGACCATATGAATTTCATCGGTATCGTTACCCTGGAGGGCGCTTTGGCTGTCCGTGACGGGAAAAAGACTTTCGGCGAAGCGATCATACGCGATGTGCTCCAGGTCAATGATCTGGACGCTCCCGTTGCTGATATAGTTCCTTTGGCAGCCAATGCTGCCTTTCCGCTGGCCGTGGTTGATGAAGAAAAAGTATTCCGTGGTATTATCACCAAGGCTTCTGTATTGTCTTCCTTTGTTGCCTGAAAATCAGCAGATATAAAAATAAAAGAAGAGCTGCCAAAGCAGCTCTTCTTTTATTTGGTCATAAGGCTATTTTGGCGAGATGATCGCCGTCAAGCCTATAGCCGTAATTTTTGCGCGGGTCCCAATAATTGACCCGTACAATGTCGCCCTCTTGTAAAGCTTTTTCCAATTCTGTGCTGTCTAAAAGCCCCTTACGGGTAATAAGATTTGTCAGAATAGTAAAGTTTTCCGCCTGTACTTCGATAGAATTAGCGATACAGTCTTTGCCGCTGTCACTGCCGTCACTTTTCAGCAGATCAAGATAAACACTGCGTCCTTTCAGATATTCGCTGATATCAAAGGCAAGCTTGTCAATGCCTTTGGCATCCTGGTCAAAAAGTCGTGGAGTTTTATTAAAAACGACCACGATGCCTGCGTGAGCTTTGGCTAAGATGTTGATAGGTTTTCCGCCGTGTTTGTTCGGTATAGTCAAGTGAGCTGTGGCAGCGTCGTTGGCTGTATCTATTTTAATCCTGGGAATACGGGCTTGAAGAGCATTTGCAATGTAGTTAACAATCGTCTGCAAATTCAACACCTCCGTAGCATTATTATAGCATTTGTCAATAAATTGAGTAGTTTTAAAAATTTACAAAATACTTGCATAATATTCACATGTATACATGCGAAGGAAATTTACAAAAGTGATTAAATAGTGTATACTAATTGTGTGAGCAAGGGTGAACTATGTCTTGCCGCACATTTATTTTGCGTATCACTGGAACCGATAAGGCCGGTTCCCATATCTTGTACTCTAATTAAAAGAAAGAAGGGGATCAAATGACAAAAATGAAAACTATGGACGGTAATACGGCAGCGGCGTATATATCTTATGCGTTCACCGATGTCGCAGCTATCTATCCTATTACCCCGTCCTCTACCATGGCCGAAGTTGTAGACGAATGGGCTGCTCAGGGTCAGAAAAATGTTTTTGGTCAAACTGTAAAAGTATTGGAAATGCAATCTGAAGCTGGTGCTGCCGGTGCCGTACACGGTTCTTTGCAGTCCGGTGCTTTAACAACAACCTACACTGCTTCGCAAGGTCTCCTTCTGATGATTCCTAATATGTACAAAATGGCAGGCGAACTGCTGCCGGGCGTGTTCCATGTTTCTGCCCGTGCTTTAGCTGCCAGCTCACTGTCTATTTTTGGCGACCACCAGGACGTTATGGCTACACGCCAGACAGGTTTTGCGCTGCTTGCTGAAAGCGGAGTTCAGGAAGTTATGGATCTGTCGGCAGTGGCCCATTTGTCTGCTATCAAAGGCCGCGTTCCTTTTATTAACTTCTTTGACGGTTTCCGTACTTCTCACGAAATTCAGAAAATAGAAACTCTGGCTTATGACGACCTGGCTAAACTGATCGATTACGATGCGGTCACGGCTTTCCGTAATCGCGGGCTCAATCCCGATAATCCGGTCGTTCGCGGTACTGCTCAAAATCCTGATATCTATTTCCAGACCCGTGAAGCGGTAAACTCTTATTATGAAGCTTTGCCCGGTATCGTTGAAGAATATATGAACGAGATCAACAAGCTGACTGGACGTAAATATGGTCTGTTCAACTATTATGGTGCTCCGGATGCGGAAGAGATCATCATCGCTATGGGCAGCGCCTGCGAAACTATCCAGACAGTTGTCGAAAAACTCAACGCTGAAGGCAGGAAGGTCGGCCTTCTGGCTGTGCATCTGTATCGTCCGTTCTCTATCAAACATTTTATGGCTGCTGTTCCTAAAACAGTTAAACGTATTGCTGTTATGGACCGTACCAAAGAACCCGGTTCCTTTGGCGAACCGTTATACATGGATGTGCGCGGCGCTTTCTACGAAGCAGAGATTTCACCGCTCATCATCGGCGGCCGTTATGGCCTGGGCAGCAAAGAGCTGACTCCGTCTGAAGTGCTGGCGGTTTTTGAAAATCTTACTGCAGCAGAACCGAAAAATAATTTCACTGTAGGCATCGTTGATGATGTTACCAATACCTCTTTGGCGGTAACCACCTCGCTGGATACTACTCCTGCCTCTACCAAAAGCTGTAAATTCTGGGGCCTGGGCAGTGACGGCACTGTCGGCGCCAACAAAAGCGCGATCAAGATCATCGGCGATCATACGGATATGTATGCGCAGGGTTACTTCTCCTACGATTCTAAAAAATCCGGTGGTATCACTGTCTCACATCTGCGCTTCGGACATGAGCCGATCCGCGCTCCGTATCTGATTACTTTTGCAGACTTTGTAGCCGTACATAATCAGTCTTATGTAGACAAATATGATGTTACCGCAGGCCTGAAAAAAGGCGGTACCTTCCTTTTGAACTGCAACTGGTCTATGGAAGAGCTGGAAACGCATCTGCCGGGCAATATCAAACGCTACATTGCTGAAAATGCTGTTAATTTCTATACTATCGACGCGGTGAAGATCGCTCAGGAAATCGGTTTGGGCGGACGTATCAATATGATTATGCAGTCAGCCTTCTTCAAACTGGCGGATATTATTCCTTTGGCTGACGCCGTCAAGTATCTGAAAGAAGCTGTCGATCATTCCTACGGACTGAAAGGCCAGGCTATTCTTGACATGAACTATGCGGCTATCGACCGCGGCGTCGATGCTATTGTGAAGATCGATGTACCTGCAGCCTGGGCTGATGCTGCTGGTGACGCCAATATCGCAGTTACCGGCAACGAATTTATCGATAATATCCTGACTCCAGTGAATCGTCTGGAAGGCGATAACCTGCCTGTCAGCACCTTTAATAAAAATGTCGACGGTACTTTCCCCAGCGGCACTTCCGCTTACGAAAAACGCGGCATCGCGATCAATGTACCGGAATGGCAAATGGATAAATGTATCCAGTGCAACCAATGTTCCTTCGTTTGCCCGCATGCAGTCATCCGTCCGGTTCTGATGACAGAAGCAGAAGCTGCCAACGCTCCGCAGGGACTGGAATACAAAGATGCCATCGGAGCTAAAGAACTTAAATTCCATATGGCGATTTCACCGCTGGATTGCACCGGCTGCGGTAATTGCGCACAGGTTTGCCCGGCTAAAGAAAAAGCTCTGGTTATGAAACCTCTGGAAAGCCAATTGGCCAAAACTGCTCATTGGGATTATACTGCCCATCAGGTTACGGCCAAACCGAATCCGATGAACAAAAATACTGTCAAAGGCGTTCAGTTTGAACAGCCCTTGCTTGAGTTCTCCGGCGCCTGTGCCGGCTGCGGCGAAACCCCGTATGCCAAACTGGTTACACAGCTTGTTGGTGACCGCATGATGATCGCCAACGCTACTGGCTGTTCCTCCATCTGGGGGGCCAGTGCGCCTTCCATGCCGTATACTACTAACAGCAAAGGCCATGGCCCCAGCTGGGCAAATTCCCTTTTCGAGGATAATGCCGAATATGGTTTGGGTATGTACCTGGGTGTAAAACAATCCCGCGAGCGTGTTGCTGAAATGGTAAAAGCAGCTTTGGCTGCTGAGATTCCGGCTGATCTGAAAGCCGCAATGCAGGATTGGCTCGATAATATGGACGTCAGCGAAGGCACTCGTGAACGTGCGGAAGCATTGACAGCCGTTTTGGAAAAATATCAGGGCCAATGCGATAAATGCGCAGCTCTGTATAAAGAAAAACAATTCTTTGTCAAACGCAGTCATTGGATCTTTGGCGGCGACGGCTGGGCCTATGACATCGGTTACGGCGGTCTGGATCATGTTCTGGCATCTGGTGAAAACGTTAACGTTATGGTTTTTGATACCGAAGTTTATTCAAATACCGGTGGTCAATCTTCCAAAGCCACACCGGCTGCAGCTATTGCCAAATTTGCTGCCAGCGGCAAAAAGACCAAGAAAAAAGATCTGGGTATGATGGCCATGAGCTATGGTTATGTTTATGTGGCCCAGATTTCTATGGGTGCCGATAAAAATCAGACTTTGAAGGCGATTGCAGAAGCGGAAGCTTATGACGGACCGTCCCTGATCATTGCTTATGCTCCGTGTATCAACCACGGATTGAAAGCGGGTATGGGCTGCAGCCAGCTGGAAGCTAAACTTGCTGTAGACTGCGGTTATTGGGCAACCTACCGTTATAATCCTGCTTTGAAAGAAAAAGGTGAGAATCCTTTCGTATTGGATTCTAAAGAGCCTACTGCTGATTTCAGAGAATTCCTTTTGGGCGAAGTTCGTTATTCTTCCCTGCTCAAACAGTATCCTGAAACAGCTGAAGCATTGTTCGCCAAAACTGAACAGGATGCTAAAGAACGTTTGAATAACTATAAACGTTTGGCTGGCAAAGCCTAAACCCTGCTGTAATAAAAATCAAACCGCCGTCAAAACCGACGGCGGTTTTTGCTTTCTGGTGTGCTGTGCAGTCTACGGCATTCAAGAGGTACTTGTTGGAACTTGACGAGAAAGCATATTTGCCGTATAATATCAAAATAGTACGGAGAGGTGGTCGAGTGGTTTAAGGCTCTGGTCTTGAAAACCAGCGAGGTGCAAGCCTCCGTGGGTTCGAATCCCACCCTCTCCGCCATATTTTTACAACAGTGTGATAAGAGGCGTCGTAATAAATATTTGCGTTGGTACTCTTGAAAAAAATATCAGGATAGTGTATACTATCCAAGTAAGTCAAACGGAGTGGTACTCAAGTGGCTGAAGAGGACGGTTTGCTAAATCGTTAGACGGGGTGACTCGTGCGTGGGTTCGAATCCCACCCACTCCGCCACTATTAAAAGTTTCAGAGCCTTCGAGATTTTTCTCGAAGGCTCTTTTTCTATGTCTGGATAAAGTTTTAAAAGTTTTTCTGGTTTAAATACGCTGTTTCTGTGTAATAAACTTATCAGAAAATGAATAGAAAAAAATTTAAAGTGGCTTTTTATGAAGAAATAGTTGAATATTTGGAAGTTAGTAATACAATGAAAACATAACTTTGTTAAGCTTGAGGGGGCGAAAATAGTGAAATCAGAAAATAATATTGTTGAGGGTGCGCTCAAGGTCCACAAACTTACCTTTTGGGAAGCTGCCATGATCATTGTCGGCGCTAACATCGGGTCTGGCATTTTAGGACTGGCCTATTCGGCCAGAAAAGCCGGCTGGCCGGTATTGATGCTGTGGCTGATCATAGCAGGATTTTTTACAACGGCGTCAATGCTGTATGTGGCTGAAACTACGTTAAGGACCAGAAAGGTCATGCAGCTGCCGGGACTTGCTAAAAAATATGTGGGCGAGCTGGGAGCCTGGCTTGTCTTTATCTCAGTGGCGGCAAATACCATTGGCTGCCTGATTGCTTATACTAATGGCAGCGGCAGGATTTTAAGCGAGATGTTCGGTCTCTCTACACAGATCGGCAGTTTGCTTTTTTCTGTTCCGGCTGTCATTGTAGTCTGGTTTGGCCTGAAAGCGACCGGCGTAGCGGAGAAAGTTATCAGCTTTGGGATGATGGCGTTGCTGGCGGTGATCATAGCAGCATCGTTTTTATCTGAGAACTCTGATTTGTCCAATGCGATTTTTACAAACTGGACTTATGCGATTCCGGTTTTCAATGTTGCGATCTTTTGTTATATCGCACAGTATGCCGTTCCTGAACTGGCAAGAGGTTTGGCTCATGATCAGCAGAAGCTGGCGCCGGCTATTGTTACGGGAATGTCGTTGACGATGGTTTTGCTGGCTTTGGTGCCGCTGGCAGTACTTTCTTTGACGGGGCCGGAAAATGTAACGCAGGTTGCAACTATTGCCTGGGGCAAGGCCTTGGGTGAATGGGCCTTTTTTACAGCCAATCTGTTTGCTCTTGCTGCGATGATGACTTCCTATTGGGCGGTTGCTGGTAGTTTTCTTACCAACATCGTGGATAAATTTAATTTTAAATCGGAGGACGATGTTAAGACCAGGCTGTTTGTTTTGGCATGTGTGGTTATTCCTCCGTTTATCTTGGCATACAGCGGCTTGGTAAGCTTTGTCGACGCTATTTATCTGGCTGGTACGTTCGGCGGTGTCATTATGTCAGTGCTTCCTGTTTTGATGCTGCGTTCGGCAAGGGAAACAGGTGATATGGAACCTTCATGGCAATGCGGCTGGATTGCGTCTGTCTGGGTGCAGTGGTCAATGATAGTTTTATTCTGCGGTGCTGCTTTGTATGCTGTTTTAGGTTTGTTTGGCCTTCTGCCTGCAGCCTGGTAAGGAGAGGACGAAAATGAAAATTTTTGCAAAAGATAAAGTCGTTTTTAACTTCAGCAAAGCGAATCAGCCGGTATATTTTGTGGAAGCTGGGGAAACGTTTTGGGTCGAAACCGATGATTGTTATAGCGGACAGATAAAAACAGAAACAGTTTTAAGACCTGATATCGATATAAGTATTATGGACTGTTCTGTAGGCCCTATCGCTGTGAGTGGGGCTGAACCGGGTGACGTTCTCTGCGTTGAGGTACTGGCTATTCAGCTGGCTGAGCAGGGGGTGATGGTTACATCTCCAGGTTTGGGAGTTCTGGGTGAAAAAATCACAGAAGCACACACTAAAATAATTCCCATCAAAAATGGTTTTGCTGAATTCAATGAAAAAATAAGACTGCCGTTAACGCCGATGATCGGAGTGCTGGGTGTTGCTCCGGCAGAAGGTAGTGTGCATTGTGCTGTTCCAGGTGATCATGGCTCTAATATGGATACCAAGCTCATTAAGGTCGGCTCCAAAGTGTACTTGCCGGTATTTGTCAGCGGGGCCAATTTGGCGTTGGGTGATCTGCATGCCTGTATGGGTGACGGCGAGCTGAGCGGGACGGGAATAGAGACAGCCGGCAGAGTATGCCTGCAGGTGGAAGTTATCAAAGACCGGAAGCTGGCACGTCCGATGATTGAAACTCCTGATGCTGTTTACACGCTGGCCAGCAGAGCCGATATTCAGGAAGCTGTCCAAACAGCGGTGCATGATATGGTAGAATTTTTAATGCTGCAAAAAGAATTGGATTTCGCCGATGCCTACAGACTGCTGAGTGCTGCCTGTGATATTCAGATCAGCCAGTTGGTCAACGATACTATTACTGTCAGGGTAAGGGCACCTAAACTGGATCTGCAGCTGCAAACGGTGTTTTGATATAACATATAAAATCAGAGTTTAAAGAAAAAATAACCCACCTTTATTTAAAGGTGGGTTATTTATCCCAGTCCGTTGAAGCGTGACAATGTGTCGTAAACGCTGTGGGCCAGCTTCTGTTTGTAATCACTGGGCAGGGTGTTCAAAGAAGGTGTTTTGTTGATGAACAGTGTCAGCCGCTCCAGATTGGACATTTGACAGCAGTCCTTTAATAAAATATTACTGATGATTAAGGCCAACGCTGGCAGATGGTCGTCTTTTGAGCTCTGCCATTCGTAGGGGAGCGATTGTTGGACGGCGATTTCGCAAAGTTTGATGTTATCCAGCATGGTAAACCTCTCTTATTGATGTAATATTATTTTATTAAACTGTGGTATAACTATAGTATAGCATATGCAGTCCTATTTTGCTTTATTTAAGTAGACAAAAAGTAATTAATGGAATATAATTTGAACTAATACAAATATAATACTTGATTAGGTTATAACGAAATTTTTTACAGCTGTTTAAACGGATAGAAAAGATAAATTGGATGTGAATATATGTATTATTATAAATTACAGGTATTGGTTTTAACTGCGGATACTGCTCTGACAGACACAGTAAAAAAACTGGAACCGCTGGCAGGCTTTGAATATGAAGTATTGTGCAGACAGAATTTTGATGTGGCTGTAAAAACGGCTGATGTTGTTATCTGTGATTTGCTGAATGCGGAAACACTGGAGGCTTTGCATAGATGCAAACCTGGTGCAGCAGTGGTTTTGAGCGCTGATGCTAAATTCCTGGAGCAGCTTGCGCCTGAGGATTACAATGTATTGGCTGATATTTGGGTGAAACCTTATCTGGGAACCTTTATCAGGTTTAAGCTGCGGCGGCTGTTTGAAAATATTAAAAATGTCAGAGATTGTCATTTAGCTGAAAATTATTTGAATACCACAATCAACAGTATCCCGAGCCTGATCTGGTTTAAAGATATCCGCGGCGCGCATTTAAAGGTCAATGACAGTTTCTGCCGTGCCGTTGGCAAGACGAAGGATGATGTTGAAGGCCGCGGCCACTATTATATCTGGGATATGAAAAAAGAAGAATACGAGCAGGGTGAATATATTTGTCTGGAATCGGAAGAGATCGTCCTGCAGGAAAAGAAAACCTGTATTTTCGACGAAAAGGTCAAAACTAAGCATGGAATGCGGCAGTTTAAGACTTACAAGTCACCGATTTTTGATGATAATGAACAGTTGATCGGCACTGTTGGCATCGCACATGACGTTACTGATCTGGAAAATATGGGGGCGGAGCTGGAAGTTATCCTGCGTAATCTTCCCTTTGCGGTTTTGCTGACTAACGAGGCCGGCAAGATCATCAATGCCAATGATATCTGCTCGCAGTATTTTACAGAAGGAAAAGAAGCTATGATCGGACAGGAGTATCAGCAGTGGAAGCAGCAGAATTTAGCTGATATGAGTGAGATCAACGCAAAAGGCTATGCCGATGCAAAAGTGCTTGTCGGACGGCGTGAAAAAAATCTGGAGATTTACGAAAAGCCTATTTTTGATGTTTTCGGTACGGCTGTAGGTATGCTGTGTATGTGTCGCGATGTAACTGTTGAGCGGCAGCTGGAAAAGAAAATTATTTACAGTGCCAACACCGACCAGCTGACAGATCTTTATAACCGCCGTTATTTTTATGAATATATGACACGGAATAAAATCATGTCTAAGCATGTTAACCTTTTTTATATCGACCTTGATAATTTTAAAAAGATCAACGATGAATATGGACATCAGGCCGGCGACACGGTTTTAGTAATGGTAGCCGGGCTGTTGAAGCAGACTTTCGGAGCTGAATTTATTGCCCGTGTCGGCGGCGACGAATTTCTAGCGGTAGTTTTAGGCTCGAAGACAGATGCGGAGCTGGCAATTTTGGCAGAAAGATTTTTGAGCAGTCTGCAGCAGACTATTGCCGACAATGCTAAGTTTTCCGTGCTGTCAGCCAGCATCGGCATTGCCGTCAGTAATGCGCTTACGGATGTCGATCTGCTGATACGTCAGAGTGACTCTGCCTTATACGAAGCAAAAAGAAACGGCAAGAAACAGTATAAAATATATCACAAATAACCATAAAAGCACTTTGCCTGGTATATAAAGGTAAAGTGCTTTTAGTTTTCCGGCTGATCAGAAAAAAATTATTGATTTTTTCATAATGATAATGTAATTATTATTTGTTGCAATTATTATCAATAATAGGTAAAATTAACATATAAGTAAAATATAAAAATCAAAGGAGATGTTATTATGGCAGTTGTACATGTTACTAATGAAACTTTCGAAAAAGAAGTTATGCAGGCTGAAGGAAAAGTCCTGGTAGATTTTTGGGCTTCCTGGTGCGGACCCTGTCGTATGCTGGGACCGGTTATTGATCAGCTTGGAAATGAACTGACTGACGTTAAGGTCTGCAAGATCGATGTTGATGCCAATCAGGAGCTGGCAGGTAAATACAAAGTTGAAACTATCCCGACGCTGGTTGTGCTTGAAGGCGGCAAAGAAATAAAACGTTCTGTCGGCGTACAGCCTAAACCGGCTATTTTAGCAATGCTGAAATAAATTGTAGCTGAGAAGCGGTGAAACTATGACTGAAAAACAAATTATGACTGATATTTTGATCGTCGGCGCAGGTACTGCTGGTTTGACAGCGGCAGTCTATGCTGCTCGTGCAGGGAAATCTGTTAAACTGGTCGAGCAGTATTTGCAGGGCGGGCAGATCATCAATGCTTCGCATGTAGAAAATTTTCCCGGTTTTGAATCAATTGCCGGCTTTGAATTTGCCGAAGCACTTTATAATCAGGCTGTCAAAATGGGTGCGGAAATCGTTTACGATAAAGTGACCGGACTGCAGGATTACGGAAGTCATAAAGGCGTACAGAGTGAATATGGCGGCGAGCTGCTTGCGAAAGCAGTGATTCTGGCGACCGGCGCGCGGGTACGTCCGCTGGGCCTGGAAAATGAAGACCGTTTTATTGGTTCCGGCGTTTCCTACTGCGCTACCTGTGACGGAGCCTTTTTTAAAGATAAAAACGTAGCTGTTGTCGGCGGGGGTAATACAGCGCTTGATGACGCGCTGGTATTGAGCTTTACCAGCAAAAAGGTTTATCTCATCCATCGCAGCGATGCTTTCAGCGGCGAAAAACGTTTGCTGGAAAAGCTGCAGGAGCATGATAACGTTGTTTTCGTTCTGAACAGTGAAGTAACATCCATCAATGGTTCTGAACGGCTGGAGTCGCTGGACATCCGCAATAAGGTCAGCGGCGAGGAACAGACGCTGGATGTCGATGCCGTTTTTATCGCTATCGGCCATGTTCCGGATAATAAAGCTTTCGCGCCTTTAGTTGAACTGGACGCTTATGGTTACATTAAAACTGATGAAAATTGTGCGACTTCCTGTCCCGGTATTTATGCTGCCGGCGACGGACGCGTTAAAAAGGTGCGCCAGCTGACGACGGCTGCCGCTGATGGTACGGAAGCTGCCCTGGCGGCTTGCGATTACATTGACCTGTTATGATGGACGAATGGGTGGAACAATCTTTTTAAGGATCGTGATACCTGATGAATATTGATTTGGATATGTATCAAATGACTGCTGTAGCAGTAGTTGTGTACTATGTTGGCCTGCGTTTAAAACGCAGGTTCAATATTTTTGACCAGTACTGCATCCCGGCTCCTGTTATCGGCGGCGTTCTGTTTTCTCTGCTGAATCTGGTCATGACGACCGGAGGCTTTTGGCAGTTGACGCTGGATACATCGCTGCAGGGATTTTTTATGACGATGTTTTTTACCAGCATTGGTTATACAGCCAGCTTGCGTATGCTGAAAGAAGGCGGACTCAGCGTTTTGAAGCTGGTCGCTGTCTGCGCCGTGCTTATCGTTCTGCAGAACCTTGTTGGTATCGGACTGGCTTCGGTTTTTAATTTGGGGCCGCTGATCGGTATGGCAACGGGTTCTATTCCGATGGTCGGCGGGCATGGTACGGCTGGTTCCTTCGGCCCTCTGCTTGAACAGATGGGAGCGCAGGGGGCGGCGACTGTGGCTATTGCTGCGGCAACCTTCGGCCTTGTTATGGGCAGCATTATCGGCGGGCCGATCGCCCGTTACCTGATCGATAAAGATAATCTTTTTTGTTTTGAATGTGTGCAGGAACCAGTGCATAAAACTCCTGTTGTCGGGAAAGAAGCTTATGCTGTCGATAAAGAGTATTTCCTTTTCGGCATCGGTCAGCTTTTGGTGGCAATGGGTATCGGTTCCTGGATCACAGGCCTGATAACATCTCTTGGTATTACCTTCCCCTCGTACATCGGGGCGATGCTGGCGGCTGCCGTTATTCGCAACCTGTCCGACCTGACCGGAAGGTATGAAGTTTTTTCAAAAGAAATCGACGTTATGGGCAGCGTGTCGCTGTCGATCTTCCTGTCAATGGCACTGATGGGACTGAAATTGTGGCAGCTCAGCGAACTGGCATTGCCGCTGGTGGTAATGCTGCTGGCACAGACGGCGATGATGGCTTTGTTTGCCCGCTTTGTTATTTTCAATTTAATGGGGCGCGATTATGAGGCCGCTGTTATTACCGCTGCCGGCTGCGGCTTCGGTATGGGTGCCACGCCTAATGCCATGGCTAATATGAATGCTATCGTTGCACGTTACGGGCCGGCGCCTAAAGCTTATTTTATCGTACCTTTGGTTGGCAGTCTGTTCATTGATTTTATCAATGCCTTTATTATTACCCTGTTTTTGAATATGTTTTAACTGACATTATAAAAAACAATGCCGGATCTAATTAGATCCGGCATTGTTTTTTATAACCAGTTTGTTTCTAAGGTCGTTTTCAGGTCTCGGAACATGGAGATATAGATTTCCTGACTTTCTCTAACGATATTTTTGGCAATGGCTTCATTGTAAGCATGAGCTACATTATTACGCGCCTGCAGCGCTTGCAGCCATACTTCTTCGTTGTTGATCATGCCCGCCTGATAAGCTGTTTTTAAAACCTGCCTTGGCGATCCGGTTTTATTTTCACTGAAACCCTGTTGTTCCAGTATTTCTTTCATAGCTTTCCAGGCCTGCTCAAAACAAATCTCGTATAAAGCGGTCATACCTGTCAGTACGACAGTATCATAGGGCTTTTGATAATTGGAGGTTTTTTCAAGATTGGTCAGGGCCCGGCAGAAATTGTCAAACTTTTTCATACAGCATAACTCCTTCGTTTTCTATAGCCAACAGCAGCTCTCGCTGTACCGGTTTATCAAGGTCCACGATGTCCAGCTGCAGCAGGGTGGGAATAGCAGCTTCCGCATCAGCGATAAAAGCAGCGATATTACCGCCGCTGACAGCTAAATCTATATCACTGCGTTCTTTATTGTCACCGCGCGCACGTGAGCCAAAAAGCATTACTTTACTGACAGTATGCTGCTGCGCTAACGCGATTATTGCCGTTATGATTTTCTCGTTTAAACCGTACTGCATCGCTATCACCTGCTGTTAAATTTATTTTATTATAACATTATTGCCCGATAAATACTATCGCTGCTCGCAGGCTAGTTATTATAGCAACAGCAAAAGCCACCCGTAAGGGTGGCTTTTACTGTTTGGATTTATTTTTTTTACTTAAAACCTTCCAGCAGTTTGTTAAAGTTTGCCTGCGGCATTTTTTCAACGTTTTTAATAGTGTTGAAACCGGCAAGGCCGCTGGCCTGTTCGTAAGAAGCGCGGTCGCTTTCGTACAGCAGCCCGGTCAGCATACCTTCTTTTTCCATAATATGCCGTGCGGCCGCACCTTTATCATGCGGGTCGTAGCCGGCAATATCTTTGACGTCGCTCAGATGCTCGCGGAACCATTCATAAGTATTGGTATGGTTAAAAGTTACGCAGGGGCTGAACACATTCACGAAGGAAAAACCCTCGTGACGTACGGCTGCGACGATCAGATCTACCAGCTGCGGCAGCTGGGCTGAAAAGCCCTGCGCTACAAAAGTTGCTCCGGAAGCTAAAGCCAGTTCCAAAGCAGCGATCGGGGTCTCAATATTGCCTGTGGGCGTGGTCTTGGTTTTAAAGCCAACATCACTGCGGGGAGATGTCTGACCTTTGGTAAGGCCATAGACATGATTATCCATCAGGATATAAGTGATATTGACATTGCGGCGCATAGCATGGATAGTATGCGCTGTGCCAATGGCAAAGCCGTCGCCGTCGCCGCCGCAGGCGATAACGGTCAATTCAGGGTTTGCCAGCTTGACGCCCTGGGCAAAAGGCAGAGCGCGGCCATGAGTTGTATGCATGCCGTAGGCGTATAGATAACCGCCGATACGGCCGCTGCAGCCAATGCCGGAAACCAGTGCCAGCTGATGCGGTTCCAGATTTAGTTTTACTGCTGCCTGCTGCAGAGCCATTTGAACGGCGTAATCACCGCAGCCCGGACACCAGTTGGGTTTTACCTGATTTTGAAAACTAGCTAAAGTCGACATCTTACAGCACCTCCTTGCATTTGGCCAGCAATTCTTCTTTATAGAAAATATCACCGTTGTATTTTAAGATAGAATGCAGCTCCGGACAGGGCGGTACATTCATTTTTATCAGCCGTGCCAGCTGTGCCGTGGCATTGTGTTCGACGACGACGATTTTTTTCGCTTCCTGCAGATAATGGTTGAGAGCGCAGACCGGGAAGGGCGATAACAGCCGAATCTGGACATGATTGACGCGCAGGCCTTTTTCGCGCAACTCCTCAGCAACTTCGCTGATGACGGCGCGGGTGCCGGCCATACCAATGATCAGCAGATCGCTTTGCGGATAGGGAGCGTCCTCATAAAGCGGGCTTTCAAATGTATCAACAACGCTGCGGACCTTGCGCAGGCGTTTATCGGACTGTGCTGTACGCATGGCTCTGTTTTCGGATGGGCGGCCTACCTCATCATGCTCCAGACCGGTGCCGAGGCTGATGCCGTTTGGCGTGCCCGGCAGGACGCGCATGGAAATGCTGCCTTCTGCTTCCAGATCATAGCGTTTAAAATATTCCGGCGATTTGATTTCCGGCAATCCGTCCTTGACCAGCTTGCCGCGCCGCATCTGCAGTTTGCCGTAATCAAGGCTGGTTACGGACTGTTTGCCTAAAGACAGCTGCAGGTCAGAGAGCACGATGACCGGACATTGATATTCTTCAGCCAGATTAAAGGCTTCAAAAGTGTCGTAAAAAGATTCTTCTATAGAAGAAGGCGAAATAACGATTTTGGCAGTGTCGCCGTGTGTATTATAGATCGCTGCCATCAGGTCCGACTGCTCATGCTTGGTGGGCAGGCCGGTACTGGGGCCGCCTCGCTGCGTATCGATCACGACCAGCGGGGTCTCTGTCATTTCCGCCAGGCCGATCGCTTCCGCCATCAGCGATAAGCCGGGGCCTGCTGTCGCAGTGAAAGCGCGGGCGCCGGCATAAGCTGCGCCGATCGCCATCGTGCAGGCCGAGATCTCGTCTTCCGTCTGCAGCATCACGCCGCCTTCGGCAGGTGCGTATTTTACCATATATTCCATAATTTCTGAAGAGGGAGTTATCGGATAGGCCGACATGAATTTGGCGCCCGAGGTCAAAGCCCCCAGAGCGACTGCTTCATTGCCCAGCATAAACAGCTTCGGCTGTGGATTGTCCAGCTCCGGCATCGTAAATGCTGCCAGCAGGTCATGATAATTATTTTTAATATATGCGTAGCCTGTTTCCAGCGCCAGGCGGTTTGTTTCCATGACCTCGGCGCCTTTGCGGCCGTATTGTTTTTCCAGCAGCGGCAGCAGTTTGGCAGTATCGATGCCCAGTAAAGCGGCGGTGATGCCTAAAGCCAGAATGTTTTTCGGCAGTGTTTTACCGTCTGCTTTGCTCAGTTCGTTCCAGGATAGGGCAACAGTGCGTACCTTTGGCTTTTTATCTTCCAGCCAGGCAGCATCGGTAACTAAAATGCCTTCGGCCGTCAGTTCAGGCGCATCTACCTCCAGTGTGTCCGGGTCCATCGCGATCAGCAGATTGCAGCTGCTGGCGATCGTAGCCACCGGATGGTTGGCGATACGCAGCTTATAGCTGGTGTGGCCGCCCTTGATCCGGGACGAAAACTGACGGTAACCATAAACGTCATAGCCCAGAGAGCATAAAGCTGCGGCGAAAATCTCACCCAGGCTCTCCAAGCCTTCGCCTTGCTGGCCGCCGGCTTTCCACGATAATTCTTGTTTTTTCATACAATATCCCTCCTTATTAAAAGGTTTTTTAGTACAGGTATTTACCCGGGAGAAGTTTAAAAAATTCACCCTGTGCAGATAAGCTTCTGTATCTATATTCTAACCTATTTCTGCGGAAAATAGCAGTACCAATTAGATTTAAAAACTTTTTAAATATGTTGAAAATAGCCTGTAGCTACGGCAGTATGGCTGCAAATAAGTAATTTATAAAAGCATAGCCTGTAAAAATAATTTTTCGTTGGCAAACAGTACGCGGCAACGCTTTGGTAAAAACAGTGAATTATCCGAAAATAAAGAAAAATACAATCATTAGTTATATTTTTAACAAAATAACTTGCAATAATTCTGAAAATAATGTAAAATATGTCCAAACAATGAATTATATATAGGATAATAATTGTTTTAAACCTGTTTATAATGCGTTGAGGAAAGTATCGAAGCAAAGCAGTGCGCCGAGTAGAGGAAACTAGGTAACTCGCATGAAGCAAACTGATACGCACAGATTCCTTTCCGGGACGTTTTATAAAAATAAAACATTTCCGAAGGAGGAAATAACAATGAAAAAATCTTTAGTATTAGCAATGGCTATGGCTTTGGGCGTAACTGCTTCTGCCTATGCTGCAAACCCCTTCTCCGATGTGCCGGCAGGCCATTGGGCATATGACTCCGTAAACAAACTGGCAGCAGCTGGTATCGTTGACGGTTATGGCAACGGCACTTTCGGCGGCGATCGCCTGATGACCCGTTACGAAATGGCACAAATCGTAGCAAAAGCAATGGCAAAAGGCGCTAATGTAGACCGTTTGGCAGCTGAATTTGCTGATGAACTGGACAGCCTTGGTGTACGCGTTGCGGCTTTGGAGAAAAAATCTGATAATGTTAAAATTACAGGTGAGTTCCGTGCTTTGTATGCTAACCATGAAGGTAAAGGCAGTATTTCCAACGATTATGAAAGCACTTTGCGTTCCCGTATCTGGATCACAGGTCAGATCAATGACGGCTGGAAATATACCGGCATGCTGCAGAACACGCAGGATCTGTCTACTGATTCCGGTGACGAAAGCACTGATTTCCAACGTGCCTATCTGGAAGGCCGACTCGGCGGTATGGATGTAACTGCAGGCCGTTATAATGCTTTCTTTGCAGACGGCAATATTTATGATAATCGTGCTGATGGCGTGGAAGTTTCTTACGGCGATAAAATCAAGATCATTGGAGCCGCTGGTAAGGCAACTGACGATCTCGATAAGCTGGGCGTTTCCGGAACTACCGGCGGCAGCTATGCCGGCGGCGCTGTAGTTGCTGATTTCGGTAAATTCAACGCGTCTGCAGGTTACTATAACTTTAAAGACATTTTAGCTAAAAACAGTAAACTTGATAATGCAATCTGGTTCGTAGGTGCCGGTACTGAGTTTGGCGATTTTGCTTTGAATGCCATGTACCTTAAAGGCGATATGAGCTATCATGATGTTGATCTTGACGGCCTTGATGATGACGGCTGGACTGTAGGGTTGACCTTCAAGGGTGCGGAAGCGGCTAAAAAAGGTTCCTGGGGCCTGTTTGCCAACTATTATGATTTAGGCGGACAAACCTATATTGCTCATACTACTGATGCTAATACCTTTGACGGACAAGGTTTTAAAGGTTATGGTGTAGGTGCAAATTATACTGTTGCTAAAAATATGGTTTTAACTGCTGCTTACTATGATACTAAATCTAAATTTGATACCAGTGATAAAGATAAAATCATGTGGACTGATCTGACAATCACTTTCTAAGACAGATTTTTGCAGTTAATTAAATAATCTGAACTAAAAACGGCCGCATATGCGGCCGTTTTTGTATACTTTGGAACAAGTAAGAAAATTTTTTTCAAGAGAATACATAAAGCGGAAAAAATGGATTTTAAAATATAGGCGATTTATTATTATCAAAAGCAAAAGAAAAGTGGAATTTACTGATTTTTAGTTAAATTAGATAAATATAAAATAGTATTGCAAAAACTAGAAACGCACGCTAAAATAAACTAAAGCTTATAGTTTTGAAAGTTTATAATAATTGAAAAGCGGATGGCCGTAGAGGAAACTAGGTAACTCGTATGGCGCATTCCTTAGGAAATTGTTATGAGCTGAAAAACTTGGCTTAATAAATTTCCGAGGAGGAAAGAAACATGAAAAAATCTTTAGTACTTGCAATGGCAATGGCATTGGGCGTAACTGCTTCTGCCTATGCTGCAAACCCCTTCTCCGATGTGCCTGCAGGCCATTGGGCGTATGACTCCGTAAACAAACTGGCAGCAGCTGGTATCGTTGACGGTTATGGCAACGGCACTTTCGGCGGCGATCGCCTGATGACCCGTTACGAAATGGCTCAAATCGTAGCAAAAGCAATGGCAAAAGGCGCTAACGTAGACCGTTTGGCAGCTGAATTTGCTGACGAGCTGGACAGCCTTGGCGTACGCGTTGCAGCTTTGGAGAAAAAATCTGATAACGTTAGAATCACTGGTCAGGTACGTTATGACTACACTGATTATTCCGGCGATATCGACGGTTATCGTTCCAAACTGCGTTCCCGTATTTCCATCAACGGTCAAATCAATGACGACTGGAAATATGTTGGCATGCTGCAAAATGACGAGAATTTAGCTGATGATGTCGGCAATGAAGGCACTGAATTCCAACGTGCTTACGTTGTAGGTAAAATCGGTGCTGTAGGCGTTTCTGCAGGCCGTCAGAACCTGAACCTTGCAGATGGTAATATCTATGATACCCGTTATGATGGTGTAAACCTGACTTTCGGTAAAGAAGTGAAATTGGAAGCCTTCTATGGCAAACCGACCAACTCTTTCAAAAACTGGGGCTTCGATAAAATTTATGGCGCACGCGTTAATGGTAAAATCGGCGCTTTAAATGCAGAAGCCGGCTGGACTAAATTTGAAGGTGATGCTACTCCTATCACCAGCGACGACGACAGCATCTGGAACGTTGGCGCAACTTATAACTTCAGCGATAAAGCGTCTCTGGGCGTTATGTACTTGAGATCTGATGTTGAAGATCTTGAAGGCGATAAAGACGGCTTTGTAGTTACCGGTACTTTGGGCGGCGCTAAAGCTTCCAAACCGGGTTCCCTGGGCTTCGTTGCTAAATACTATCAACAAGCTGCAGGCACTGCTATCCAACACACCATGAACGGTGAATATGGCCCGACCTATTCCGGCGAAGGCTTCAAAGGTTACAGCGTAGCTGGTTACTATACTGTTGCTAAAAACATGATCGCCGGTATCGAATACTACGATCTGAAACAAACTTATTCTGACGACAAAATGAAAACCTTGTGGTCTCAATTGATCGTTACTTTCTAAGATTAACTTAGAGGCTTAAGCGGACGCGTATGCGTCCGCTTTCTTTTATTTTATGCTGAGCTCGGTTGAAGATGATCTGCTGCCTGAATTTGTTTCAATAAAGCTTTCTTAAATTTTTTTATTCCATTAACTTGTTTAAAGTTAAACTTTTTTGCAATTAAGCTAATTTGCATCTGGGGTTGACGGGGGTTAAGATAGGTGACGTAGCCGATAGATTTCAGGAGCAAGCGGCAGCAGACGGAAGAGGTAACAAGGTGACTTGTCCGAAATGTTGTTGATTTCTGTTTGGAATTTACGGACTGCAGAAAATATCTTTCCTGAGGAGGAATAGAAAATGAACAAATCTGTAGTTTTAGGTATGGCGATGGCTTTAGGCGTAACTGCTTCGGCTTACGCAGCTAATCCGTTTTCTGATGTGCCGGCAAACAGCTGGGCTTATGACGCTGTCAATAAACTGGCGGCAGAAGGTATTATTGACGGTTATCCTAATGGAACTTTTGGCGGCGATCGTTTGATGACCCGTTATGAAATGGCGCAGATCGTAGCCAAAGCTATGGCTAAAGGCGCTAATGTAGATCGTCTGGCAGCTGAATTTGCCGATGAGCTTGATTCTTTAGGCGTGCGTGTTGCCGGTCTTGAAAAGAAATCAGATAATGTAAAAATCACTGGTGAAATTCGTGCCCGCTATGTTGACCAAAAAGCAAAAGCTAATCAGGGCAGCAAATATGATTCTGACTTGCGTAGCCGTTTGTGGCTGAATGGTCAGATCAATGATGACTGGACTTACACAGCTATGATCCAGAATATTCAGGACTTCAGCAATGATCAGGGTGATGAGGGCACAGATTTTAAACGTGCTTATGTCAATGGCCGCGTTGGTGGCGTTGGCTTACAGGCAGGCCGTATCGATGCCTTCCTGGCAGACGGCAATATTATGGATGCCCAGGCTGACGGCCTGGTTGCTACCTATGGCGACCGTATTAAAGTTAAAGCTTATATGGGTAAGGCTTCCGACGATACTGATTTCGATGTCAATAATGTTATTGCAACTAAAACAATCGCTAACAGATATTACGGCGGTGAGGTTTCCGGTAATCTTGGCGATTCGCTGAACCTGGCTGCCGGTTATGTGAAGTTCCAGGATGTTATGGGCAGAGATTCTGGTAAAGATGACGGGATCTGGCATGTTGGTGCAGCATATAACTTTAATAATGATCTGACACTTTCTGGTATGTACCTCAATTCTAACTGGGACGGTGAAAGAAATTCTGACGACGATGGCTGGACCGTTGGTTTGAATTATAAAGGCGCTCAGGCATCTGATGCCGGGTCTTATGGTATTTTTGCCCGTTACTATGATCAGGGCGAAGGCACTTATTGGGAACATACTACCGATGCCAATACTTTCTGGAATACAGGCTTTAAAGGTTATGCAGTAGGCGCAAACTACGCTGTTGCTAAAAACATCGTTGCTACTTTGGCCTATTATGATACCAAAGCCAAAACTGTTACCAGTGAAGGCAGCAGCTTGAAAGATAAAAGGCTGTGGACTGACGTGACCTTTACTTTCTAAATTTAAGAGCTTTAAAACGACCGCTTTGGCGGTCGTTTTTTTTATGCTTGACCGTAATAATAGCAGGTTGATAATGGTATTGTAATAGAAATATTACAGAATGCTTTTTCTGATTTCCTGAAAACTGTGATATAATATGTTCAACGATGTAATTGGAGAGGTAGTAATGGATAAAAAAATTTTAAAATATATTGGGCATGATCTATACAATGTAAAAAAGCTTAAAGAAAGAAAAAGATATATTGTTTTTAGAATAAGATGTGGTTTACATAAAAGTCAGATTGGAGCTTTATTGAATTTTTTTCAAATGACTCCTTTGCGAAGAGAGATGCTCAAACATACAACTTCCTTTGTGGAACAAACTACCCGTGCGTTTTTTTATAAGGGCTCTACCTGGGATGAGCGTATTGCCATTGTAAAGAACCATATTGAATATATGGAAAATATATTTAACGATGAAGCTATAGCAAAATTATATGTTAATGGCGAACGTATAAGGCTGTGGGAAGATACATATGAAGAGCGGCCGTTGGTAATGGAGCTGTGGTTTCATGGAGGACAGCGCAAGGAAGGGTGCCTTTCGCTGGTGCTTTCGTTGGGTGCAGACGAGCTGTACCAAATTATGTTTTGGCTGGCGCCGTCACCGGAAGATAATGAAATGTCGCTGTGGATAGGCGCGTTACAGGGAACGCCTAACGGCAGTGAGATCATAAAAGGTCTGACCAAAGCTTTTTTTGGTTACCGTACTAAAAATCTGATTTTCTATGGTATCAGGAATGTAGCGGCAGGATTGGGCTGTAAGCATTTATATGCGGTTTCCAATGCCGGATATTATGCAATGAACCATGTGCGCATTGACCGTAAATTAAAAACCTCGCTGGATGATTTCTGGCAGGAATGTGAAGGGCAGGCATGTAAAGATCAGCGTTTTTTTGAAATGCCGATAGAAGAATACCGCAAATCCATGGAAGAGCTGAAGTCTTCTAAACGGGCTCAGCACAGAAGAAGGTTTGTGAAAATGGATGAAATAACTGAATCTGTGACAGAAGTGTTAAATAATTATAAAAAATAAAGGCGTGACCACATTATCTTGTGGTCGCCTATTTTTTTTACGCACTTTATATGGTATAATAGCCTCATAAAAATAATAAATAACGGAGGTATTGTAATGAAAAGACGACTCCTTACTTTGCTTTTGACTCTGGTTTTCTGTGTAACATCAGTTGCGCCTGGTTTTGCCATGAATGCTGATGATTTGGGCGGCGCTGTACCGGCTGCGGCAGCAGTGGCACAAATGTCTGCTACTGATAAAATTTCCGCTATGGAAAAGATGTTATATGGTACTGAGCAGGCAGGCGCATTGGTCGGACGTATGGATAGTTTGGAAGATGATGTTTATGGGACTGTTACCAGCGACGCTATTTTAGATCGTATTGATAACCTGTATGATTATCTTAAAGGAAATCCTGCCAGTAATGAAGCCGGGTTTTTAACCAAGCTCAACGCTATTGAATGGCAGTTTAATGAAAGTATGTCCGGTGGTCCTGCCAAGACCCGTATCGAGGCAGTAGAAATGATGCTTAACGGCAAAATTGATGAAGGTTCTCTTTCTTCCAGATTGGAAGCTTTGGCGAATATCGCTTTTACCGATGGTGTGATTTCTGTTGAAAGCGTTACTTTGCCGAAGGATTCTGTGATTAAAGTAGAATTTACTGAGGAACTGAGCAGCAGAGAAGACAAAGCAGGTGAACCTGTGCATTTTAAAATTGCTGACAATGTTTATGTGAATGATGTGCTGGTACTTCCTAAAGGTGCTTTAGGAGAAGGTACTATCAAAAAGGTTGTACAGCCGCGCAGCTTTGGCCGTGATGCCCGTATTGACGTAGATTTTACTCATGTTTATGCTCTTGACGGAACTAAGGTTCCGGTCTATATCGGCGATCTGGCCAAGCAGGAGGCTAAGACTGCAGCCGGTGCAGCAGGAGCGGCAATCGGCGGTATGATCGTTTTAGGGCCTATCGGTGCGTTAGGCGGTGCCTTTGTTACTGGTAAAGCAGTAGTCATTCCCGTTGGTTCTACTACTTATGTACAAACTATGGAAGATACTACTATCCAGGGTATGGTTTATCAGGGAAAATAAAATTTGAATTATCAGTAAAACCCGCCGTAGTGGCGGGTTTTTTATTTAAAATTGTGATATAATATGTAGTGGATATTTGTATGCTTTTTTATAAATGATAAATTTGACTGAGGAGAGGAAGCATGAAGAAGAAAGTCTTAGCGACTGCTTGCTTAATGAGTTTAGCAGTATCACAGGCAGCTTTTGCCGACGACTATGTTACCGGTGATTCGCGTTATGCTGCGCCTGATTTTCAGGAACAGAAGCAGGAGCGGGAAGCTGGTGTAATTAAAGATAAGAGCAAGAAGAAGAAACAGGCGGAGTCTGCTGAGCCGATGCCGATAACCTTATGGAGTGACAGTGCTACATATGACCAGGGCAGCGGAGACTTTTTTGCTGAAGGTAATGTCAAGATAGTGCAGGGGGATGAAACTATTCTGACTACCAGGGCTGAAGGCAATATGAAGACCGGGGATGTCTGGCTTAAACAGGGCGGAACACTGCAGGAGCCGGATACTACCATGAATGGGGAATGGGTCCATTATAATTTTAATTCTAAGACCGGTGAGATCAAGCAAATTGACGGCAAAGGTGCCAAAGACTATTTTAAAGCACCTCATGCAACGATTTATCCGGATAAAATAGTTGTGGACGAGGGTGGACAGACAACACGCTGTCCTGCGGTGGAGCATGATCCCTGTTTGCTGATAACGGCAAAAACTTTTGAGATTTATCCCAAAGAAAAAATGGTCGCCAGAGATGTTAAGGTTTATGCCAAAGGCAAGCATATCTACTCGCGTGATTTATGGGTCAATAGATTAGATGGTGAGAGTGAAAATAGAATCATGCCGCGTATCGGCTATGACGGCAGTGATAACGGAATGTATGCGAAGCTGCAGGTCGATTATAATTTAGGTCCGAAAACAGATTTTTATGCCGATCTGGCTTATTATTCTAAGGCAGGTTATAAACCCATGTACGGCATCAATCACGATGAACGTAACTTTAATATAAAGTTTCAGGACGGTTGGGATGAAGAGGATGATGAATGGATCCGCAAAGAAAGGGATATCGGCTTATATTATAAAAATCATCGTTTGATCGATAATTTGCCGTTGACATACAGTGCGTATATCACGCATGGTTTATGGCGTAACGAAAAGAGCAGTATCAAAAGCTGGCATACAGAGTATGCTGCTTATTTGAATCATGATCGGATTTATCTGTTCAACAGTAAAAACACCTTTCTTGACCTGACTGTAGGTAAAAAGTGGGTAACAGAAAGCTATACAGATGAAACAAAATCTACGATGATGTATTATGCGACATTAGGGCAAAAGCTGGCTCCGAAATGGGATACCTGGGTCGGTTATTATCGTGAAGATATTACCAGTAATCTTTATGATTATGGGCAGCCTGATATGGGCAGGGAGCTGCGTAACGGGCTGAGCTTTAAACTTGACGATAAAAATACCTTTACGATTGTTAATCGTTATGATTTGGGACAACATCGTAATTATGAAACAAATTACAGATGGACGCACCGGTTCTGCTGCTGGGCGATTGAATTTGAATATGAGCAGAATCATGAGTCTAATAAAAATAATACCTTTAGGGTACGTTATAATTTACTTAATTGGTGAAGCAGGTGAACTATGGAAACCATTAAACAGCGTTTTGCTGAACATATTACTTTGGCACAGCAGGTTGCAGAAAGCAGAATTTTAGAACAGGTTGCAGCCAGTGCGGAAATTATTCGCCGGGCCTTGCAAAACGGCAAGAAGGTTTTGTTTTGCGGCAACGGCGGCAGCGCCGCCGACAGTCAGCATTTAGCAGCTGAATTCGTAGGACGCTTTCAAAAGGAGCGCAACGGTCTGCCGGCTATAGCTTTGACTGTAGATACTTCTATTTTGACCGCGGTAGCTAACGACTATGGCTATGATACTGTTTTTGCAAGACAGGTGCAGGCATTAGGCAGTGCCGGTGATGTCTTGGTCGGATTATCAACTTCGGGCAACAGTAAAAATGTATTGGCAGCTATTGATGTTGCCAAAACTAAAGGAATACAGTGCATCGGGCTGACGGCTCAGGGAGGCGGCAGGATGGCAGAGGTCTGTGATATCTGCATGGCTGTTCCCTGCCCGGTTACGGCTCGAGCGCAGGAAATACATATTTTGATTGGCCATATTCTGTGCGAATTGGTGGATGGTGAATAAAGTGACGAATTTGTCATGTACTGTTTTTTTAGCTGAACATATCCAAAACTTAAAAATTGCTGTGATTGGGGACGTCATGCTCGACCGTTATTTTTATGGAGAGGTCAAGCGTATTTCTCCGGAGGCTCCTGTGCCTGTTAATAAGGTCAAACGCATAAAGTCTGTTTTGGGTGGCGCCGCAAATGTAGCTGCAAACCTGGCACATTTAGAATGCAGGGTTTTTATGGGTGGCGTTACCGGGGCCGATAACAACAGAGAAGTACTGGAAGCTATGATGGCCGAAAAAGGTATCGATTACAGTGGTTTGATCAAGTCGCAGCAGCGTGAAACGATCACGAAGATGCGTATCTTGGGAGCGCAGCAGCAGATGCTGCGCCTGGATTTTGAAGAAACAGGAGATTTGTTTCCGGAAGAAACAGAGGCCTTATCATTATGGCTCCAGAATTTACTGGAAGCCGGATTGGACGGTGTGATTGTTTCTGATTATGCCAAAGGTGTTTGTTCGGATAATTTTGTGCAGTGGGTGATCGCGGCTGCGCATCAGTATCATGTGCCGGTGCTTATTGACCCGAAGGGGGCTGACTGGAATAAATATCGGGGCTGTGATTTCATTACTCCAAATTTAAAGGAGATGTGCGAGGCGGCCGGCGAATTTGTTCCTAATGAGGATGAAGAGGTTCTGCGTCTGGCCCAAAATGCCCGGGAAAAATATGCGATCAAAAATGTTGTGGTCACCCGCAGTGAGCGGGGGATGACTTTAGCCGGTTTAGATGGACTGGTCATTAATGATCCGGCTACGGCACAAGAGGTATTCGACGTTTCAGGTGCTGGTGACACCGTAGCGGCAACGCTTTTGGCAGGTGCTGCCGGTAAGCTTGCCTTAGAGGATGCAGTATTTATGGCTAATCGTGCCGCAGGTATAGTTGTAGCAAAAGTTGGTACGTATCCTGTGCACCGGGAGGAGCTGTTAAAGGATCTGCTGACGGAAGAGCGTAAACAGGGCCGCGGTTATAGAACTTTGAGCTGGTCCGAGATAGAATCTTTGGCTAAAACCTGGAGATCCTGCGGTGAAAAAATAGTTTTTACTAATGGTTGTTTTGACATTCTGCATGTAGGGCATGTCAGCTATTTGGAAAAAGCGGCCAGGCTTGGCAGGCATTTAGTCGTTGGTTTGAATTCTGATACTTCGGTGCGGAAACTGAAAGGTGATGTCAGACCTTTAGTACATGAGCTTGACCGTGCACGCGTTTTAGCGGCACTGGCTTGTGTTGACGCAGTTGTATTGTTTGAACAGGACACACCGACGGAATTGATTGAAAAAATACGTCCTGATATTTTAGTCAAGGGCGGTGATTATAAACCTGAGGAAGTTGCCGGCAGGGAATATGCAGGCGAAGTAAGGATCATTGATTTTGAGGATGGCTATTCGACGACTGGTATTGTGGAGCAGATAGCTCAATTTGTGAAGGAGGGCAAGCTATGATTATTGTAACCGGCGGTGCAGGTTTTATCGGCAGTAATATCGTTAAAGGCTTAAATGATCGCGGACGCGATGATATTTTAGTTGTGGATAATCTGACTAATATGGTCAAATTTAAAAACATCCAGGGACTGAAGGTCATGGATTATATGGATAAAATGGATTTTTCTGAGGCTTTAAAGGCTGGTAAATTTGCTCATGAGAAGGTTGATGTTATTTTCCACGAAGGCGCCTGCTCTGATACGATGGAATATAATGGCAAATATATGATGCAGAATAACTTTGAATATACGAAAAATCTGATGCATTTTGCAGTTGACCGTAAAATACAGATGATTTATGCTTCGTCGGCTTCCACTTACGGCAGCGGTACAAACGGATTTCGTGAAGAGCCTGCCTGTGAGGAAGCTTTAAATGTTTATGCGTTTTCCAAATTGTTTTTTGATAATTATGCTCGTCGTTATTTTGGCAAGACCGACAGTCAGTTAGTCGGACTGCGCTATTTCAATGTTTATGGTCCGCAGGAAAATCATAAGGGCAAAATGGCATCTATGGTTTTCCAGATGTATAATCAATGGCTTGCAGAGAAAAAGGTTAAATTATTTGATGCTTACGGAGATTATGGTGCCGGTGAACAGACAAGAGATTTTATTTATGTAAAAGACGTTGTTAAAGTTAATTTCTTCTTCTGGGATCATCCTGAAATCAGCGGGGTCTTTAACTGCGGAACAGGGCATGCCCATACTTTTAATACTTTGGCCCAAGGTGTACTGAAACATTTTGGAAGCGGCGAATTGGAATATGTGCCGTTCCCAGAAGTATTAAAGGGTAAATATCAGAGCTATACTCAGGCAGATGCGACGAATCTTCTGGCGGCAGGGTATGACGGAGGTTTTACTGACGTGAATGAAGCTGTTGCTGAATACTGCGCTATCCTGGACAAGAGCGGCGGTTATTATACTCATGGCGCATAAGGCAGTCTTTTTTGACCGCGACGGTGTGCTGAATATCGATAAAGCTTATTTATATAAGATAGATGAACTGGAGTGGATAGAAGGCGCGCTGGAGGCAATAACCTATTTAACACAGTCTGGGTACCTTGTTTTTGTCGTGACTAATCAAAGCGGGATAGCACGAGGTTATTATACGGTCGGTGAAATGGAAAAACTGCATCAGTATATGTCAGATACTGTTTCTAACAGCGGCGGGAAGATAGAAAAGTTTTATTACTGTCCGCATCTACCGTCTGGCAGCGTTGCTGAGTATGCTGTTGACTGCGAGTGCCGCAAACCGAAACCGGGACTTATTTTACAGGCTATGGCAGAATATGATATCGATCAGGATAAATCTTTTCTGATTGGTGATAAGAGACGTGATGTAGAAGCGGCAGAGGCCGCCGGGATCAAAGGGTATTTGTTTGAAAAGGGAAATTTATTGGACTTTATCAAGCTGATAATTCCTTAAATAAGTGTTATTAGAGGCATACATGGAATATAAAAATATTTTACTGATCAAAATGAGTTCATTGGGTGATATTTTGCACACGCTGCCTTTTGCGGCAGCTTTGCGGCAGCGTTTTCCCAAAGCGAAAATAACATGGCTGGTGCATCCGCAGTTTGCCGGTTTTGTACCTGATCCGCCTGTTATTGATGAGATAATTTATTTTGATAAGGTAAAGTTCAATAAAATGAATTTACTGGCTAAATTGGCGTATTTCGTGGAAATGCGCCGATTATTGCATTCTAAAAAATTTGATCTGGTAATAGATATGCAGGGGTTGTTTAAGAGTGCGGTGCTGGCGGCTATCAGCGGATGTTCTAATCGTATTGGATATTGTGAAATGCGTGAAGGCAGCGGACTGGTAAGTAAGGCTGTCTGCGGTAGTCACAGTAAAGATCATGTTATTGAACGTTATTTGGACGTGGCCCGCTATTTAGGTGCGGAGGTCAGAGAAATAATGTTTCCGCTTCCTGATTTGTCCAAAGAGACTGTTTCCATGCAGGAAAAATTACAGAAAAATGAACTGCAGGGTGAATATATAGTTGTTGTTCCTGGGGCAAGGTGGAAAACAAAAGAGTGGCCGGCAGAGCATTATGCCAGTTTGATCAAAATGATCATTGCTGATGGCTGCAGTGTTGTTTTGGCAGGTGGACCTGATGATACTGCTAAAGGAGAAAAAATTACGGAATTGGCTGGGCAGCCTATGCAGCTCATAAATTTGATCGGTCAGACGAGTCTGCGCGAATTAGCAGCACTTATTAAAGGCTGTAAGCTTTTTATCAGTGCGGATACAGGGCCGCTGCATTTTGCAGCAGCGTTGAAGAAACCTTTGATCGCTATGTATGGACCGACTAAAGCTGATCGGACCGGTCCGTATGGCTCTGATGATGCGACGGTTATTTTGAGTATGGCTGCATGTGCCGGGTGTTTAAAAAAAGAATGTGATGACTGGCATTGTATGTATGACATCACGCCTGAGATGGTATATGCGGTTTATATCGAGAAAAGCAGGAGGCTGTAATGGTTGAACTCAACGGCAAGAAGATACTGGTAACGTTTTTAATGCACTTGGGTGATTTGACTTTAACGACGCCTTTTATCCATGCTTTGCGTAAAGCTGCACCTGATGCGCATATTACTATGCTGGTAGATGAAAAACTAAAAGATGTGGTGCTTTTTAATCCGTACCTTGATGAAGTTGTCACGATAGATAAAAAAGGCCGTGACAACAGTATTTTGTCCCTATGGGCCTGTTCCAGGCATTTAAGCAAACTTGATTTTGATGTGCTCATTAATTTGCATCCTAACGAGCGCTGTTCTTTTATTGATGCGATGACAAGTGTTAAACTGCGTACAGGTACGACGCATAAAATATTTAAGTGGTTTTGGGATGTTTTTACGCCGCTGGACAGGTCTATGCATGCTGCTGATATGTATCTTGATGTATTGCAGCAGTTAGGTGTGCAGGACCTGAGTAATAACGGTCTGGAAATTTTTCCGGGGGAAGAACATTTTTTAGAAGCAGAACTTTTCTGGCAGGAACAAAATATTACTGATCAGGATAAACTGATTGGCTTTAACATTGGCAGCGCCGTACCGACTAAACGTTGGCCGCCGGAACGTTTTGCTGAGGTTGCAGATATTTTTGCGGCCAAGGGGTATAAAACAGTATTTTTTGGCGGGCCAATGGATGAAGAGATGGTTGCAGAAGCAACAGGATATATGCAAACACGCCCGATTATTGCTACAGGACATTTTGCTATTGGCGGGCTGGCCGCTGCAATGCAACGTTGTTGTTTGATTATTACTAATGACAGCGGTCCTATGCATGTGGCTATCAGCCAGAAGGTGCCTATCGTTGCTATGTACGGGCCGTCGAATCCTAAGCTTTATGGTCCTTATACAAAGGATGCTGTAATAGTTACGGCACAATCGCCTTGTCAGGGATGTGCAGACGGAATGAAACACAGCTGCGATGATTTGCAGTGTATGTCCAGGATGACGGTAGAACAGGTTGTGGCAGCAGCGGAGAAAATGTTAGAAAAATAAAATCAACCAGTAGTAAAATATATTGTTGTTGATTTTACGAAATGTTAGAAAATATGAGACTATTGAGGTATGTAAATGTTTGACAGAGAGTATTTTGAAAAAAGAGAAATCGTAAAAAAAATATATAGTTTTGAAAATTTACAATGTGTAAAAGATAAAAATGATGTAATGCATATTTGCTTCAATATAGATATAAATTTTTTTCGTCCGACAGGAGTTACTATTACATCTATATTAGAGAATAATAAAAATATAAATTTTTCATTTCATATTTTTACTGATGCTGTTAGCGAAAAAGATTTAAATGCTTTAGAAGAAACTGCTGTTAAATATAAACAAAATTGTTATGTTTATTTGATGGACATGGAGCCTTTCGCTAACTTTCACATAAAACATTCGCGATTTAAAAGAGTCAGTTATTTTAGGTTATATATGACTAAGGTATTAAAAAAAATAACAAGATATTTTTTATATCTTGATGCGGATTTGATGTGTATCAATAGTATGGAAGCATTTAAAAAAATAGATTTAGAAGGGAAAGTATTAGCAGCTGTTTCAGATTTGCCTGAGGCGGTAAAGACTAGAAGTGATTTTTTAGGGCTCAAAAGTGGTAAATATTTTAATTCGGGTGTTCTATGGATTGATACTGAAAAATGGGAAGAGAATTCCATAACTGAAAAAGCATTCAGTTATCAAGGACGTGATCCCAAAAGCTTTACGTGCCATGATCAGGATGTGTTGAATCTGGTTATGGATGGTGATATAAAGTTTATTGACGAAAAATTTAATCATTTGGGGTGTGATGGTAGCAAAGTACCTGAAAGATGTATAATTTATCATTTTTTTGGCAGAGAAAAGCCTTGGAATTTAGCATTAACAGAATATGATAAAATGTGGAGACGATATTTAGATATATCTTTTTGGGATAGTGTTGATGATCCACTGCCAGAACGAAAGCCGGAAAATTATCACAATTTTAAACAAGCCGGGAAATTTTTTAGAAAACATCATAATTGGCAGAATGCTTTAAAATGTTATTTATGGTATGCTATTTTAAAAGTCAGGCTGAAAATAAAATCATAAAAATAAAGCCGTAAACACTTGTGTTTGCGGCTTTATTTTATAATCTCCAAAAATTATAACCAGAAGATGTAAGCTCAGATAGAGAACAGATATTTTTTAGATCAATAAAAACTTTTTCTGAATTTGGCAATGGCTTAAATAGATTATCCATATCAAGTAAATTCATAATTTTAAATTCATCATGTGCCACAGCTAAAACAAGACAGTCAACATTTTTTATGTCGTTTAGCTGCTTTAGGTCAATATTATATTCATTTTTTACTTCTATGATATCTGCCCAGGGATCTGTAATGTCTGGGGAAATTCCATATTCTTTGAGCCTTTTGACAATGTCAATAACTTTTGAGTTTCGAACGTCAGGGCAATTTTCTTTAAAGGTGATTCCCAAAATTGCTACTTTTGCATCAATAACTTTTTTACCTGCCAGTACCAGCTGTTTAATAATGGCATCTGCAATAAAAGTGCCCATGCCGTCATTTATTTGTCGGCCAGAAAGTATTATCTGACTGTGGTAACCAAGTTTTTCCGCTTCATAAACAAAATAATATGGATCTACGCCAATACAGTGGCCACCAACTAAGCCTGGACGGAAACCGAGAGCATTCCATTTCGTGTTCATAGCATCAACAACTTCGTTTGTATCTATTTTCATTTTATCGAAAGCCATTGCCAATTCGTTCATAAAAGCTATGTTGATATCACGCTGGCTGTTTTCAGCAACTTTGGCTGCTTCAGCAACTTTAATGCTGGAAGCACGATATACTCCTGCTTTTATTATAAGTTCATAAACTGATGCTATTTCATTTAGTGTTTCCTGATCCATGCCGGATACTATTTTTTTTATATTTTCTAAACGATGGATTTTATCACCAGGGTTTATTCTTTCAGGAGAATATCCGACTTTGAAATCAATACCGCACGTTAAACCAGACTCTTTTTCCAAGATTGGAATACAGATATCTTCTGTAACCCCCGGATAAACAGTTGATTCGTAAACGATGATAGAACCAGGCGCAAGATTGCGGCCTAAAATAGTGCTGGCTCCGATAATAGGACCAAAATCGGGAGTTTTATCCTGATTTATAGGCGTTGGAACAGCAATGATATGAAAGCTTGCATATTGCAACTGCTGTTCGTCTGTTGTGAAATTTATGGTAGTTTTTTGTATTTTTTCATTTCCTACTTCGTTGGTTGGATCTATACCGGATTTATATAAGGAAATTTTTTCTTTGTTCAAATCAAAACCGGTCACGTTAACATGTTCCGCAAATGCAATAGCTAAAGGCATACCAACATAACCCAGTCCTATTACAGAAAGATTTGATTTTTTTTCAATAAGATTTTTAAAGTTCTGCATTATTGACTCCTATTTGTTAAGCCAAAGTTTTCTGGCTTCTTCTTCTGAAATAAATTCTTCAGGATTTCTGATATTTTCAGTTAAATATTTGTAACGTTCCCAACTTGCCTGCGAGATGAAGGATTTATAAACATGAGCTGGACATCTATTTGATTCGGACCAACAGAATGCATGTGTTAAAATATGCAGATGATCATATTTTTCTTTGGTGATTAATTCATATGGATTATCACGCCAAAAAAAACGTGAATCAGAACAGTATTTGCAATCATGGAAAAATTCTTTAGAATAAACATTTATCAGCCCTGGAAATTTTAAATCCTTTTCTAAGATGGTTGGTGCTGGTCGGTGAAATGAAATCAAAGTAACCGGAGCTTCTATAATTTCTTCTAATATATGCTTCTCAGACTGGATAGGTTTGTTCAGATCAGTAGTATCATAAGCTGTTGTATCAAAATGCAGACCGATAGTGAAGCCGCGATTATACATATCTCTAAGCATTTTTCGAGCACGTTTTTCCATAGGATTGTAAAAACCTGTAGATAGTAGAACGAAATAAATTGACTTAATACCTAAAGATTCTTCGAAAAAAGAAAATTTATAACTGTCTTTGATTGAAAAATCTATATCATGTCGTAAAATTGCTGATTTTTCATATTTTTTGTAGTTGTTATAATCAGTGATAGAATAATTATATTGTTTTAATAGAGAAATCAATTTTTCGTAACTGGAATAGCTGAAATCCATTATTTATATTGTCCTTTCAAATATACGGATGATTGATTAAATAAATTCATAATAATTATAGAATAAACTTCCGACGATTACAAGGGATACTTGGTGTGTTTATATGTTATAATAAAATAAAGATGTCATGGAGGCTTTTATGAAAAAAATTGCTGTGGTCATTTTAACAAAAAATGAAGAGAAAAATATAGTTGCAGTTATAGAAAATGTCCGTAAGATTACCGACGAAATAATTATTATTGATTCCGGAAGTGATGATGCAACTGTTGGATTGGCTAATTTACATGGCGCAAGGGTTCTTTACCGTAAATGGGATAATGATTTTTCAGCTCAGCGCAATTTTGTTTTAGATAAAACTGATGCTGATTATATTTTATATATAGATGCTGACGAAAGACTGTCATTTGAACTGATTGAGTCGGTAAAAAATGCTGTGGATAAATGCGAAGCCAAGCAATATAGTTTTATGCGGAAAATTGAAGCTTTTGATTTTGGATATAATCATGGAATTTTTGCACCGGATGAAGTAATAAGACTTTTTCCCAGACTGGAAGTAAAATGGGAACATAAAGTACATGAGCGGCCAGTTTGCAAATTGCCAAAACAGAAGCTTTCTGGAATTCTTATGCATTATACTTATGATTCCTGGCAGCAATGGCTTGATAAAGCTGGTCAGTATACTTCTATCTGGGCTGAAGATAATTTCAGTAAAGGAAAACGCGTAGGGAAAAGTGCTGCTTTTACTCATGGAATTTATGGCTTTATCCGAGCTTATTTTTTACAATTGGGGTTTTTAGATGGTTGGGCAGGACTTTATTCAAGTTTACAGCATTTTTTCTACACTCTGCTAAAATATTGGAAGTTATATGAATTACAGCAAAAAAATAAATAATGGCGGACTAAATGGTCCGCCATTATTTATTTTGTAGTGTCATCTTTAATGTACATTTTCCCAAGATCGGTAGTTAACATTTCACGAGTAAATTTATATTTTGGTGAGGCTAAGCTGTTTGTTTCATCAAAATGATTAGATTTTATATTAAAGATACTGCACATCAATTCGTAAGATAAATCATTGGTAAAATATTTATTCTGATTATCTGATAAAGTTCGATAAATTTCTTTATTCTTTTGTATATATTCATCTGAAAAATAAGCAAACATTGGTATACGTACAGTGCCGAATCCGTCAAAATTAGGCGACCGTCTTTTATCAGGCAGGGTTCCGTGGTCAGAGAAATATAATAGTGCCTGCAAATTGAGATTTTCTTGAGCGTATTCAGTTACTTTCTGTAAAACGTAGTCAGTATAGGCTATAGAGTCAATATAATTGGGTATCAGGTCATATTTTCCCGGTTTGCTGAAAGTTGAAAAACTATAAGGATAACGGTTGATAAAGTTAAAATGATTACCTATCAGGTGTAGTACAATAAAATTATTTTTTTTAGGGTCGGCTTCTTTTAGATACTCCAGTAAAGTTTCGTCATATTGAAAATTGTTCAGATTCTGTTTTGTCCATATTGCTTTATCAGCAGTATTTGCAATCAGCGTAATTGCTGTTTCTGCGCTGCCTATATGTCCCTGGTTGCTAAACCAGTATGTTTTATAGCCTGCTGCCTTGGCAATATCTATTATTGAACATGATTCAAAGAATTTTTTTGAAGTATATTGATTGGCTTCTGTTAATGCCATTTCTAATGCTGGTACAGTTTGATCAGCACATGCATAGGCATTGGGAAACAGAATAAAATTACGGTTGTTTTTATTTTGTTTCAACCATGGTGTAGTATCATATTCATAATCACAAAAAGCACTCATGTAGTCACGTGATTCTGACTCTCCTATAACAAGGATTACAGTTCCTGATATCTGGGGGACGTTGTCTTGATGTGTAACTTTTAAAGTGGCAAGCCTTTCTTTTAGATGTATGCGATAGGATGCCGTTTCTTTCAGATAATTTTGGACGTCCAAAAAAAGTTCGATAATGCCTGTACGGATAAAAACTCCCTTTTTACTATTCCATAAATAAAATGTCATAAATATTACAGTTGTAGCTATTATATAGAGTGATGAAATCGGCAGGAAAGAAATAGTAAGTCTGGAATGATTATTGACAATTATTGCGGAACAGAGAAAAAATGCGGCACAGGGGGACGAAATTTGTATGTATAAAGGCAGAGACCTGTAAAACTCAATTGCTTCATTAAAATCTGTTCCTCGCAGCAACATAATAGCGTTATCATTGATGCAAGTTTTATAAATGGTGTAATAGAGCCATTGTAATAAAAGAATTACGATAATAGCAAATTCAAATAAAGAGAGTATTGTTAAAGAAACGGTAGGAAAGACACTAAAATAATTTATGAGGAATTTTATGCTAAAGCTCCAGCCTATAAAGTATAGTCCGAAAACTACATCAAGATGGAACCCGAAGTCTGAAGAATTTTTGTGGAATGTAAAATAATATAAAGAAGGATAGGTTAAGATCCACAGTACTCCTATAAGCAGACTGACAAGAAACGCAGGGGAACTCAGAGATTGGTTTGTCAGTGCCGGTGTTAATACAGCAATAATTGCACAGGGAAGAAAACGTCGTAACTGCAACAGTTCGGCCTTGCGGCCCAAACCGTGTGAAATATTGATGTAGTATAGATAAGAAAATCCATATAAGAGCAATACAAAAAATATATAATCAATCATTATGTTAACACCTCAAAGTTCATTATAAAATGAATTAGGTTTTCTGTAAAGGCAGGTATGACGGTTGAAAATATGGTATAATTGATAAAATAATATTTATAGGGCCGAATGGGAGCGTTGTTTATGAGAAAGATGTATCTTTGTTTGACAGATTTTCAGATATTAAACGCTTTGAATTTGCAAATGCACAAATTTAATGAGGAAGAAGCTGATATTTTTTTTGTAACAAACAAAGAAGGCAATGAAAAGTTGGCAGATAGATTAAAGGCGACTGGGATTTTTAAAAATGTCTACTTGTTTAATATTTCCAAAATATCAGGATTACATCAATACTTTCGTGATTTAACTGAACATAGGGGAAGAAATAGTTTTCTATCAGCATGTACAAATTCTTTAAAGGAAATAATTTATATAGGAATGTCTAAAATCAGGGGTCTGACATATAAAATAAATAAAAAAGTGGTCTTTGGTGGCACTCTTGATTTTTCTATATATGATACAATTTTTTGTTTAGACAAAAGGCAGATAGTAGTTGATGTGGTAACTGCCGTTTTGAAGGATACCAATAGAAAATGTAAAATAAGTTTATTAGACGAAGGCACAAGTACCTATTGGCGGTCTATTTTGGAAACACGTTTTCCAGTCGATGATATTTATCTTTATCAGCCGGTAATGGCTAATTATTATGACGATCCTAACTGGAGAGACAGGATAAAAAAGATACCTCTAATTGACTGGGAAGATCAAAATTTTAGAAAAATCATAAATACAGTGTTTGATTTTTCGCTTGAAGTAAATAAGTCTGTGAGTTGTAATAAAGTGTTGGCAGAGTTTAAGGACAAAATAGTATTTTTTGATCAAAATTGGGATCCCATGCCAAAATATTTCGATAATCTTAGTTTGCCTCTGAAACTTTTATTGCATAATCCCTATAAAAAACATAAAAAGGAAAGCCGTTTTTATGATGACAAAATGAAGCTGTTCCGTATTGTGGCGAAACATTGTTCTGGAAATGAAGTTGTAGTAAAATTACATCCGAGAAGTCCTAATGAATTTGCGGCAGATTATTTGAAAAGCGAATGTTTGATGGCGGAAAATCTGAAAATTCCATGGGAAGTTTTTATGGATAATTGTTCTTTTAAGAACAATATTTGGATAACAGTCAGTTCAACTGCATTGTGTACCTATAAAACAGCTTTTAAAAATCGTCTGGAAGACATACCTATGATATTTTTATATAAGATAGTTTATAAGGATAAAATGGATTTCAGTGAAGATGATGAGTTTTTTCAAAGCTTTAAAAATAATTATAATGAAAGTGTTTTTTTACCGGATACAGTAGAAGAATTCCAAAACATATATTTAAAATTAGTTAAGGAAATGAACCGAAGAAAGCTTTAATATAAGGGGTATCTTTAATGAAAAAATTTAAAATATTGCATGTTGTTATGGCTAAGGTCTGGGGTGGCGGCGAGCAATATGTTTATGATGTTTCTAAAGAAATGCAGCGTCAAGGACATAGTGTATTTGTTTTAGTTGATGAAAGCAATTTTTTGTTACAGCAACGTTATTCGGAAGTAGCAACAGTATTAACAGCAAATTTATATTATGCGGCGGGATTATTTAGCGTTAATAGAATAAAAAATGAAATATTTCGCAATGCCATTGATATTATAAACTGTCACAGCGGTCATGGAGTGATTTTTTGTTTGGCTCTGAAATTTTTAACTGGGCGAAAGATGATATTATTTAAACATAACGCATTGCCAGCAAAACATGATTTATATCATCAATGGCTTAGAAAAAATACTGATGCGGTTATTTGCGTTTCAAAACTTGTTTGGAAATTACAAACCGAAGGATTGAGTGAAATCGAAAAAAAGAAGTTCCATTTGATTTATAATGGTGTAGATTTAAATAATTTTAATAAATATCCTATGGATTGCAAAGATAGTGAAGGATTTGTTATTGGTTATGCAGGGCGCTTAGTTGCTGATAAAGGCATAGATATTTTGCTTAAAGCTTTTGCTCTGCTTTATAAGAAGCATAAAAATATCAGATTGAAAATAGCTGGGGCAGATGAAAACGGCTATTGGAAACAGTTAAACAGTCTTAGTGTCGAACTGGGGATTCATGAGGCGGTTTGGTATTGCGGTATTGAAATTGATATGGAAAAATTTTATAAAAGCCTTGATCTTTTTGTGCTTCCATCAGTAGTAAAGGAAGCTTTCGGGCTTGTTTTATGCGAGGCAATGTCTTGTGGGGTGCCTGTGATAACTACTAGCAGTGGAGCTCAAGAAGAAATTATCGAAGATGGGATAGATGGATTTATTATTAAGGCAGGGGATATTGAAGGGTTGGCTCAAAAAGTATACTTATTATATACTGAAGAGTACTTAAGAAGTACATTTAAGGATAATGGAAAGGTTAAAGTCAGCAGGGATTTCAATTTAAAATGTTGTGTAAAGAAAATTTTAAATTGTTATTATAATTTTTATATTATTTGAATGGTAGTAGAGGTTTTGTAATGAATAAGGATATTTTGATTATTAGGTTTTCTTCAATCGGTGATATTGTCATGGCCTTGCCTGTGGCGCATGCAATTAAAGAATTATACGGTGAATCATGTAAGGTAATTTGGATGACAAAAAAGATTTATGGAGGATTGGTCGAAAACAACGAATTTATTGATGAAGTGTTGTATTTTGAGGATTTTAGAAATAATTATTTTAGAGTATTAAAAGAGATAGTGAGAAATTATAATAAATATTTCTCTAAAGAAGAAATGTTAGGTCCGGTTTTATTCCCAAGTATTTTAAAAATATTACCTTCTGTAATGAATAAACGTAAATTTGACCTTGTAATAGACTTACAGGGTGGGGTTGAAAGCAGTATAATAAGTATGATGAGTAGTAAATTTAGGTTGATTCCTGGATTTATTGATAACGGCATTCAACGATTTTACGTAAAAATTAAAGGATATGATCCATTAAGACATCGTGTGCAGGACAATCTTGATGTGGTTAGATTTTTGGGATATAGAGGCGAAGATATAAAATTCGGATGGCGGTTTACTTTAGAAGAAAAAAAGAATTTTGAAAATTTATGTGTTGATAATGGCATATTAAAAAATGATAAATATATTGTTTGTGTTATACGGACTACATGGCGAAGTAAAAACTATCCTTTAGAAAACTGGGTTAGAATAATTAAATATCTAAATGATAATAACAAAAAGGTTATCATCATTGGAGGAAAAGAAGAAAAAATAGCAGCAGAGAAGTTAGAAGAAATTATTGGTCGTAATAACAGATTGGTAAATTTAGCGGCGAAGATCAGTCTGAGAGAATTAATTATGGTTGTAAAAAATTGTTCATTGGTCATTACTGGTGATACAGGGCCAATGCACATTGCTGCATCCTTAAATAAATTTATTATAGCATTAATGGGACCAACAGATCCAATTAAATATGGACCATATTGTAAGAAAAATAAACTTGTTTTAGTTAACCATATTTGTAGAGGGTGCAATGAAACAGTTTGCCCCAAAGGTATGGATTGCCTAGGAGATATTGTTCCGGAAAAAGTTATTGAAATAATTCGTGAGTATACAACTGTGGAGGGAAATATATGAAACTTATTCCATATAATAGGAATATGAGCAGAATATTTTTATATTTGCCAGTATTTCTTTTACCTTTGGGATGTATTGGAGTATGGGGAGGCTTTCAGGTAGTTGCTTTTTTATCTTGGTGTTATTTATATAAAAACTCTTTTGAAGGATATAATAGTGACATAAGCGTTTTTTTTCTAAATAAAGATGTAAAACATAGTATTTATTTTATGGCTTTATGGATCATATCAATGATGTTTGCTTCAATTATTGTTGAACCTAGTGGCGTAAAACAAGCCTTGCGATATGTGGAACGGATGGTTCCATTCTTTCTTATAGGTCTTTTTTCTGCAGGTGAAAAGAGAATTGACTTTTCGGTGTGGTTAGGCATATGTTGCAGTGCGATTATATTAGATATAAATACTGTTTATAGCTTTTTTATTGAAGGGATTTTGCGCCCACCATCCTTTTTGGGTAGTCCAAATAAACTAGGAGGATTTTTTATTTTAATACTGCCATTTATAATCGCTGGTACGTATAAGTGGAGTCTTATAAAAAAATTGAGGAATTTTGGAACGTTAGTAATTCTCTTAACAATAGTTGCTCTTCTAATTTCTGGTAGTAGAGGTGCATATATTGGATTATTAATGGCTCTTATTATTTCTTTTTTTATAATGGGATTCAATAGCAGTATTTTTAAATTTAAAAAATTTTATTTTTCGGTTATTATAAGTATAATAATTGGAGGAGTAGTTATTTATTTTTTATTTCCTCAGATAATATTTAGAGTTTATGATGGGGAAAGGATATTATTATGGCAATCGGCAATTAAAATTTTTTGGGATTATCCTATTTTTGGAGTTGGAACTGGTAATTTTAATCAATATTATTTATATGGATACATCAGTCCCTTTGCAACTGAACCTAGTCTAGGATCACCTCATAATATATTTTTACATTATTTAGTAGAATTTGGGGTAGTTGGTGCTGTAAGTTTTATTTTATTGATATTTTTTCAGCTGAAAATTTTATACAAAAATATGTTAAAAAATAATCATCTTAATATATGGATCTTGGCTGGTTTAGTAAGTGTTTTAGGAATGTGTATACATGGAATGGTTGATACACAGATAACTTCAAGAATATATGCATTGATGTATTGGTTCTTATATGGATTTTGTTGCTATGAGATAACACGAGAAGGAAGATGTAAATGAAACTCATATCTGTCATTGTACCGATTTATAATGTTGTTAATGAAGTGGAACGTTGCGTACAAAGTATATTGGGATCAACATATAAAAATTTAGAAATTATATTGGTTGATGATGGTTCTAATGATGGTAGCAGTGAATTATGTGATAGATTATTGAAAAAAGATTACCGAATTAAAGTAATACATCAGGAAAATAAAGGTTTGGCTGCAGCAAGGTTAAAAGGATTCCTTGAGTCTCGTGGGGGGGTACTGAGTTTTATTGATTCTGATGATTATATAGATCAATCTATGTATGAAGAGATGTTAAAAAGTTTAGAAGAGCAAAATGCCGATATAGTTTTTTGTGATTACAATTCTATTACGAAAAATAACATAGTAAAGAATGCTTTTGCAGAAAGTGATATAAAATTGGATAGAGAACGTGCTTTAAAATTTCTGGCAGATGATTCTTTGAAATCATTTATGTGGAATAAATTGTACAAAAGAGAAGTTCTGCAAGAAGAGGACTTCTACATAGGTAGAACTATGGAAGATCTACTATGTATGCATCATATATTTTATAGATGTAAAAGTATTGTTTATTGCAAAGGTGGATTTTACAATTACGTTCGTCGGGCAAGCAGCATTATGGGAACAAAAAATTCGATATATTTATATTGGCGAGCATGGGTTGAGCGATTGGAATGGTACAAAAATTATTGCCCGGAACATTATGCCAGCTGTTTAAACAGAGTAGTTAGAGTCGGCTTAACTTACTTTGAAGAAAAAAATTTAAATATGGAGGCTTCAGATTATATACAAAATTTCTTCAAGCTGAATTTAAAAGATATACTTAGAAATAAAAAGCTGAATTTGCATAAAAAGCTGAAAGTATTATTTTATATAAATAAGAAGTAAGGCATGACTATATTGTTGAAAGTTTTTTAGTTTGTGCTACTATATTTATACTAGGTGATGCTTACTTTTGGGTAGTGCTGTATTAGGGAGATAATTTTATGTTTTGTTGGAATGGAGCACTTTTAATGTCTAAAAAAACGTTGTTCGGCGTCGATTATGCTGACAAAGAATGGATCAAGATAATTTTATATTTGTTTGTCGGCGGTACGGCGGCGCTGGTAGAGTGGGCGTTTTTTTACGGCTTTAATCAGGGGTTGGGCATGGAGTATATGCTGGCGACGGCGGCAGCGTTCTGTCTGGCGACGTTGTATCATTATTTCCTGGGTAATATTTTGGTTTTTACCAGCGGTGCCAGATACGAAAAGGGTAAAGAACTGTCTTTAGTTTTTGCCGTTAGTATTATGGGGCTTGCTTTTAATTTGATTTTAATGTATATTTTTGTAGGAATGATGTTATTGCAGCCGATGTTTGCCAAAGTATTGGCCAGCTGTATTGTAGTCATTTGGAATTATCTGGCTCGTAAAAAGTGGATTTTTTGACAGCGCGTATCTGCCGGTAATATCGGGGGGATTGTGCTGTAACGATGAAGTAAGGCCAGTTGTATTTGCTGGATTGATGAAATAGGAGATTAGGATATGCCGAATCGTGTCGACATTGCAGCTTTTCAAAAAGTAATGATCGTTTATAATCGAAACTCTGGCAAGCAGTTGTTTGCAAGTATGCTGGCAAGAGTAAATGAAGTAAAAAAAAGATTGAAACAGGTCATTGATCCGAAAAGCTTGGAAATTGTTGAAATTAAGTCTTTCGAGCAGGTTGAAAGTCTGGCAGTTCGTATTTGTCAGGAAAAATATGACTGGATAATTGTTGCAGGCGGTGATGGTACTTTGCGTGCAATAATCGATGTTTTTGCCAAACAAGAACAGATGCCGTATGTCAGTGTTTTCCCTGCCGGTACAGTTAATTTGGTAGCCAAAGAACTTTTAATGAGCAATGATCCAGCAAAATGGGTCAAGCGCGTTAGCAAAGGAATTGTTTCACCTGTGCAGCTTGGTAAAGCCAACGGTCATATTTTTTTAACAGTAGCGGGGATCGGGTTCGATTCGCTGGTAGTCGATAACGTGTCCGAACTGGAGAAGAAGTTGCTGTCAAAGCTGGCCTATGTTTGGCAGGGCACAGAAATGATGCGGAAAGAATTTGTCTATAATAACTGGCGCTATAAATTTCAGGTGCGGTTAGATGATGAGGAAGATTGGTATGAAGCTTCGTCTGTAATCGTTGGTAAAAGTCGTTATTATGCAGGACGTTACAGCTTGTTCAATGGGGCTTCATTATGTGTGCCGCAGCTGCATGTAGCTATTTTTACCGGTGATACCAGGGCTGATTTTATGCGTTATGCGGCAGTCATTGCGATGGAAGCGCTGCAGCTTGATAAAAGTATCATCATCAGGCACGCGCAGAAAATAGAGATTCGTTGTAATGTGGAAGATTTCGCTGCTGAGCTTGATGGGGATGCTATTACTTCAGCACCGCTGCAGATAGAACTGCATCCTGTTCCAATCAACTTTTTAGCATAAGTAAGCGGATGTGAAAATATGTATAGGCGCAGTATTATCTTGGTAATTCTTTTGCTGCTTTTTGCGGCTGAAGCATTTTTTGCGCGTCAATTTTATATTGAAATAGTGCCGTTTCCTGAAGATGAATGGTGGATGACGGTCGTTAATAATTGCCTGCGGGACCTGCTTTTAGCTGGTGTAGCGGGCTTATTGTATTTCAGGAGAAATCGTCTTGCTGATCGTACGAAACGTTATTTTCCGGTAGTTGTTATTGGTGTGCTGTATTTGCTGATTGCTGGCTTTATGGTCAATCAGCTGAGCCTTGATAAAGGTTTTTTAACGGTATTAGCTGTCCTTACAGGTTTAAATAATAATATTGTTTTAGTACTTTTGGCAGCAATGTGTTACCATAAATGGCCTTCTGTGCTGATGAAATCAGTTTATTTTGCTGTGTATTTTATAACTGCGCTGACAATGATTTTTGATGTGTTTTATTTTTGGCAGACTTCGATGCATGTCGAAAGTGTTTTGTTCAAAAATTTAAATATTTATGCTGTTCAGGGTGTTTTATCAGGTATGACGGCGATACAGCTTGCAGGGATCGGTTTTGCTGTTGCTGCTGTTTTATTGTTGTTTCGGGTGACGAAGCCTCAAAAACGTAAACCGAATTTTGCCTGGTCGCTGTTGTGCGTATCCGTATTTTTTCTGGGTTTGAATCTTTCATATTGGTCAATGGTGCAGGTCAATAAATATATTCTGACGGAATATGTTTGTGTTTGGGGTGACGAAACTAGTGAAATGATCCGCAGCGATTATCGTAATTTATTGACAACGCCTGTCAATATTAATTTTGCCAGCAAAATGTTGTTTGATACAGATAAGATCGCCAGACGTAAACATATTGAGCAGCGTCCTCTGACAGCAAAAGACGAACGTGTGCTGAAAGAACTGGGGATTTTAAGGACTCAGCAGGTGATGCAGCCGTTGGAAGCGCAATATGATAAAATTGTATTGCTGATTTTGGAATCAGTACATCGTGATTATATTGGTTTTTATAATAAAAATATTCCGCAGGAAACGACACCGTTTTTAGACAGCTTGCTGGTAAAATATCCCCGTCTGGATAATTATTATTCTTCAGCGATCCCGACAACGCAAGGTTTGAATGCGACTTTTCGTTCACATCTGATTTTTGATGAAGAGATCAACGGTGCAAAGCAGGGGTCACTGTTCAGATCCGTACAGGAAGCAGGCTGGCGCGGTATTTTTATGAATGCGTCCAGTCAGTATTATAGTAATGAAGTGCGCGAATATCCGCAGCAGTTTGGCATGCAGGAGTATTATGCCAAAGAATATCTGCAGGATCTGGGATACAGCGGTGCCAGCGGCTGGGGTTATCATAATGATGTGTTGTATAAAGAAACGCTGCGGCTTTTAGAAGCCGGGCGTAAGGATAAAATGCTGCTGGTAACCAAAACTCTGGATATGCATCAGCCATATCCTTACTATGGTATCAGCTGGGAGAATATGCCGCCGGCAGTACGTGATCACGAGCTGGTGACGATTCGAGGCATGTATTGGGTCGATCAGACACTGAAAAACTTTTTTGAGGAAGCTGAAGCCAAAGGTTTGATGGATGACAGGACTCTCTTTATAATTACAGCTGATCATAATCCTCATTCAGGCGGAGAATATACAAAAATCGTAACTAATGAGAATGACAGGAAAAGTATTGCCCCTATCCCGTTGCTTTTCGTATCTAAAAATTTGCAGCCTTTGAATAATTTAATGACGAAAGATTATGCTTCTCAAATCGATTTGGCTCCGACCTTACTATATCTGGCTGGTCTTAAGGCTCCGGAAGATTTTATGGGACGTAATTTGCTGGAAAGTGTCGAAACACCGTTTGCTTTAGGATATTTTGGTGGAAAGGCATTTTATTATTCTGCTGACCTGTCTTTTGAAGATCAGATGGATAATCCTTCGCCCACCACGGAATATGAAGATGCGCTGACAAATTATATAATTCATGAATATTCCGAACGTCAGCTTAAAAATCAATAAAAATATTCAGCACATAGTGAATGTATTTTGTATACATATACATAAACGCTGGAATTTTACATTGCAGCAATGCTATAATACCTTGTATTAATTTTTTGGAGGGGTTATTTATGATGGTAATTATTGGTGCAATTATTGTTATCGGCGTCATTTATCTGCTGTTGAAAAGACATGAATCAAGAATGGTGCTTATTGCTGCAGGTATTTTGATGGCTGTTATTGCTGGTAAACCTATGGCAGCATTGGATGCATTTGCTAAAAGTATGACAAATGCCGGACTTATTACTTCCGTATGTTCCTGCATGGGTTTTGCTATGGTTATGAAATATACTGGCTGTGATAAACATCTGGTTGTCGCTATTGGTAAAGTGCTGAAAAAAATGGGCTTTATGCTCATACCTGGTGCTACTATTGCGACTTTTATCATTAATATCGCAATTCCAAGCGCGGCAGGCTGCAGTGCTGCTGTCGGGGTTATTTTTATTCCTATTCTGATGTCTGCCGGTATTCATCCGGCGATGGCGGCAGCTGCTGTAAAATCAGGTACTTATGGGAGTATGCTGAATCCCGGTCTGGTACATAACGGTGTTATTGCCAAATTGTCTAATGTTGAAATCACCGAAGTTATTACTCATCATATGATGGCTGATATCGTTGGCGTTATTATCGCTGCAACAACATTGACTATCCTTGCTATTTTTCTGAAAGAAAACAAAGGTTATCTGCCGGAAGGCGGTAACGATGCGGTGGCTGAGGATTTAAAGATTAATCCGCTGTATGCTTTGATGCCGTTGCTGCCGGTAATTATTTTGCTGGTTGGTTCTACAGGTATGGCACCGATTCTGAAAATGGGTGTGCCTCAGGCTATGTTGATCGGCGCTTTGCTGAGCTTGGCTGTGACTCGCAGTAATCCTACTAAGCTGACGAAATCTTTCTTTGATGGCATGGGGGATGCTTATGCCAATATTATTGGTATCATCATTTCTGTTGGCGTTTTTGTTTCCGGAATGCAGTCTCTGGGGCTGGTCAAAGCCCTGATCAACTGGATGCTTGAATCTACCGGCATCGTTAAGATCGCTGCAACCTTTGGCCCGTTTATTCTGGCAATGATCTCCGGCTCCGGCGATGCTGCAACTGTAGCTTTTAACGAAGCTGTTACTCCGCATGCGGCACAGTTTGGATTGCAGGCTATTGATATGGGTTCTATGGCTGCCTTGGGCGGAACCTTGGGACGGACAATGTCTCCGATTGCAGGTGCGACCATTATCTGCGCCGGTATTGCCGGTGTCGATCCGATGGAAGTTTGCAAACGTAATGCTTTGGGTATTACTCTGGCCTTGCTGGCAGGCATGGTCATTCTGTTGTTCTGATTTTAGCAGGGAACGCCCGCTTTTGCTGCGGGCGTTTTTCTATTTATTTATTTACAATACTGTATTTTGCAAAAAATCTGCGTTCGGCAGCACTATGCTTAACATTTTTTTGTGATATAATAAACGTCGGAGGGATAATGTGAAAATTGAGAATTTCATGCAGGCATTAAAAGAATATCAGAGCCCTTTGGTTTTCAATCCTTGGCGTGATTACGACCCAAAATGTGATATAAACAGTGATGCTCCTGTTATCCGTGCGGCTAATTTGACCAGATATTTGCAGCTGCGTCAAAAGGCGCATTATTTATTTATTGCGGAAGGTCTTGGTTATCAGGGCGGCCATTTCTCAGGGATGGCGATGACTTCCGAACGGATTTTACTGGGCCTGCATCCTGATATAAAGCCTGAGGCCGTTTTAGGTGAGTGGGATTACCGCAGAACCAGTAACCCTGAAAGTGAACTGCTTAAAAGTACACAAAAACAAAGCGGCTTTAATGAGCCTACGGCGACAGTAATGTGGAATACTTTGGCAAGACATGAATTGTCAGCTTTTGATACCATTTTATGGAATATTTTTCCTTTTCATCCGCATAAAAAAGATAATCTGCTTACTAATCGAACTCCTACGAATGAGGAGCTGGACGCAGGTATAGAATATGCAAAAATGCTGTTGGCTTTAGTGCCAACTTTAAAAATAGTTGCTATTGGTCAAAAATCAGCCGGGACACTGCAGCGTTATGGAGTTGAATGTGTGGCTTGCGTTCCGCATCCATCCATGGGAGGCGCCAATCGTTTTAAGGCTGCAGTTGCACAGCTGTTTACTAACGGGGAATGATTATGGAACAAGCGCATGAAAATAAAATGACGCGTGACGAAACCTTAAAAGTAGCATTGATGGTAGGTAAAATTTTACTCAAAAGCGGTGCGGAAACGTATCGTGTAGAGGATACTATTAACCGCTTTTGTATTGCTAATGGCTATGAAGTTGATATTTTTGTAACCCCGACGGTAATAATTTTGGGTAACGAACAGGTTGACAGTTTTAACTGTGTCAGCCGAATTCGTTATCGTACCACCAATTTAGGCATGATCAGTGAAATGAATGATATGTCTTATAAATTTGAGCGCTGGCCAATGAGCTATCGTGGAACGATAGCCTGGCTGGAAGAAAAATTGAAAGCGCAGGTGCCTTATGGCAAATGGAAGGTTTGTCTGGCTTCTGCTATAGCATCGGCTTCTTTTTCGGCGATGCTGGGCGGCAACAGCCATGATTTTATTGCTGCTTTTATGACTGGCGGTATTGCCATGCTGGTTTTGAAACAGATCGCAGGCTATCGCCCAAGTGCGTTTTGGGAGAATGCTCTGGCTGGTGTGGCAATTGGTGTCGTAGCGCTAATTTGCTGCGCTGTAAGCGTGCAATGCACGATGGAAAAAATCATTGTTGGTGCTTTGATGCCTTTTGTACCTGGTGTGGCTTTTACTAATGGGCTGCGTGATTATATGGCAGGAGATTTGCTTTCCGGCAATGCGAGGATTGCAGAGGCTCTGCTCTTTGCTGCCTCTATCGCTATTGGTATCGCCTTCGCGCTGCGTGCCTGGGTATTGTGGGGGTGGGATTTATGGAAATAATCACTTCCTTTATTTTTGCGTTTATTGCAACAATGGCCTTTGCAGTATTATTTCAGTCACCTAAAAAAATCTTACTGACAGATGGTTTGATTGGAGCTGTTGGCTGGGTGGTTTTTATAAGTCTGCGCGATCAGATGGGTTACAGTTCGTTTTATGCCAACTTTTTCGGGACGCTTGCTTTGGCGCTTTTGAGTGAGCTTTCAGCACGGATTTTTAAACAGCCGGCAACTGTTTTTGTCATTCCCGGTATTATTCCGCTGGTTCCGGGGTTAGGTATCTATAAAGGGATGTTCGCCGTAATCAATAATGATTATAACGGCGGTATGTCGATTCTGTTGACGGCAATAACAGATTCGTGCGCTATAGCTGTTGGTGTGATGCTGGTTTCCAGTTTATTTCGTGTTTTGAAGATCAGGAAAGACAGAAGATTTTTAATCAAGTATCATGGTAAGGACGTTTGCTGAGGCGATAGAAGATGACAGATAAAAAGCAGGATGAAAAAAGCTTTGACAGTTCTAAAATCACTACACAGGAACTGCAGAAATATAAACAGGATTACAGCGAGCACAGTTTTAAGGAAAAACTGCGGAAATATGCCAAAATAATTGGTGTAGGGGCCGTTTATAAAGTGCTGCAGCTGTGGTATGTTTTACAGAAACCTGATGTGCCGTTGAAACAGAAGGCACTTATTACGGGAGCTATCGGCTATTTGATTGCGCCTTTGGATTTTATTCCCGATTTGACGCCTGTTTTAGGTTATAGTGATGATTTTGTGGCTATTACTTATGCTTTATTGCAGGTTCAGGGATATGTGGATGCAGAAGTTAAAGAAAAATCCAAGCATTTTATTGAAGATATTTTTGGAACTGATGCTGTCAGTGAATTAGACTAAACTTGTTGCGGAGGGTTAGATTTGGGTTTACTAGAGTTATTGCTTTTGGCCGTAGGTCTGGCGATGGATGCTTTTGCAGTTTCTATCTGCGGTAGCTTGGCTTTAGCTCCGGCTTCGCGTTTTAGTGGAGCCTTGCGTTTTGGCATCTGGTTTGGCTTTTTTCAGGCACTGATGCCTGTTGTTGGTTTTTTCTGCGCAATAAGGTTCAAATCGTATATTGAAGCCTATGATCATTGGATAGCTTTCATCCTTTTGATCTATTTGGGAATCAACATGCTGCGTGAGGCCGATGCTGCTGACAGCTGCAATTTAAAGCAGCATTACAATATCAGGGAAATGCTGACATTGGCTGTAGCTACCAGCATCGATGCTTTAGCGGTTGGTGTGAGTTTTGCTTTTTTAGATGTGGATATCTGGACTGCGGCCGGGCTGATCGGTCTGGTAACTTTTATTTTTTCTATGGTAGGTGGTTTGGCTGGCTTCAGGTTAGGAGAGAGGATCGGCAGCAGAGCTACGTTAGTGGGCGGCTGTGTCCTTATCATTATTGGGACGAAGATTCTTTTGGAACATACCGGCTGGCTGTAATTTATAATTTTGAAAGGTAGTGTTGACAATGGCAGAAGCAAACAAAGAAAGAATTTTTGATGAATTTGTGGAATTGGTTTCTGTTCCCTGTCATACTCTGAAAGAAAGGCTGATTTTTGAACTTCTGCAGCAGAAGCTGAAAGATCTGGGTTTTGTGACACAGGAAGATGATGCAGGTAAAGAATTAGGCGGCGAATGCGGCAATTTATGGGGATGGTTGCCGGGGAACAAAGTCGGAGCGAAACGTGTGCTGCTGACCGCGCATATGGATTGCGTGGAACCATGTGAAGGCATCAAGGTCGTTAAAAAAGATGGTAAGATCCTGTCAGATGGGACTACTATTTTAGGCAGTGATGATAAATCCGGTGTAGTGGCTATTCTGGAAGCAGTACGGATGCTGCAGGAAACAAAGGCTGAACACGGTGATATCCAGGTTTTGTTTACGATTGCTGAAGAAGGCGGTGTTAATGGATCGCGTTGTATGGACAAGAGCCTGCTGCATGCTGATGTTGGCTATGCTCTGGACAGTGAAGGCCATCCGGGAGAAATCGTTACGGCTGCTCCGGGACAGGACAGGGTACATTTTAAAGTGCACGGTAAAACTGCCCACGGCGGGCTTGCTCCTGAAAAAGGTATCAATGCGATTCTGGTTGCAGCTAAAGCTTTAGCAGGTGTTGAAAAATATGCCAGGATTGATGAAGAAACGACTTGTAATATCGGCGTTATCCATGGCGGGTTAGCTACTAATATTGTTCCTGATCTGGTAGAGATCCAAAGCGACGTTCGCAGCCGTAATCTGGATAAACTGGCTGCTCAGCGTGATTATCTGGTTAATACTGTCACTGCAGGTGTTGTTGCTAATGGCGGTAAGGTGGATGTGGAGATCATTCATAAGTATCAGCCTTTTGACCTTAGTCATGATTCTGACGTTGTGACGCTGGCACTGGAGTCCTGCAGGGCAAACGGTTTTGTACCGGATGTTACGGTTACTGGTGGCGGCAGTGATGCAAACTTTATTAATGCTTATGGTGTGCCCTGTGTCATTTTAGGCACTGGTATGAGTGAAGTGCATACGGTCGATGAATTTATACTGGAAGAAGATCTTTATAACAGCGTGCTGATGGTTTACGGAATTTTGCAGGCTGCGGCAAAATAAAAAATAAAAATACCTGTTATCTAAACGTTGATTATGTTTAAATAACAGGTATTTTTTTATCCCAGCTGCACGCTGAGCTCGACACCGAAAACTTTGGCAAACCAGCGGATATGCTGTTTGATCTGATGCATTTCGATGCTGGGTATACCTTCAGAATGTAATGTCAGTACAGCATGTTTTTTTTCGATACGTGGCTGAATGCCGCGTATCTGATTGGTTTGTGAATAATCAAGGCTTTCCGCCAGCGCCAGCAATAAAGATAATTTATTGATAGCCTGCCAGTGATTTTCGTTTAACAATTCTTTGTAGTTTCGATCCCGAAAATAATTTTTGGAGATGCCGTTATGCCAGCCGGCGATAGCGGAAGTTATCAGCTGTTCACGATGTGAAAGCCCAAAAATCTGAGCGTTTTGGATCATATACGCACTGTGCCGGGCGTGGCTGTAGAAGTTGATGGTGATGCCGATATCATGGAGCAGAGCCGCTGTTTTCAGCAGCTTTCGATAATCCTTGTCCAGCTTATGCAAATCTTTCCAGGCGTCAAACATAGTCAGGGCAAGCTCGGTGATGTGTTTGCTGTGCGTAGTGTCCGGGGTATAGAGCGTTAAAATATTCTGTGTACTGCGCTCCAGGATGTCGGGGGCGATCAGGGGCATATTTTCGGATTTGGAATAGTAATCGAAAAATAGTCCTTCACGTAAACCGCAACCGGAAATGATCATTTGTTTACAACCAGTTGTTTCCAGTAAACAATTAATGATACCGGCACCGGCTAGAATAATATCGGCACGTTCGCTGCTGAGACCGGCTATTTTACGGCGCTGTTCTAAAGTTGTGCTGCGCAGCTGGCTGAAAATATCATGGAAAGCCTGTGCTGAAAATTTGTAGTTATGGATTTTTGAAGATGGGTATTTACTGCGCTTCTGCTGCATTTTGCCAAGGGTACGCGCCGTACCTCCGACGCCGATAAGCGGCAGTCTGTTTTGTTTGAGCCAGGGATGCTGTGAAAGGCGGCTGAGCAGGAAAAAGCTCATATCGCTGTAAACATTGGGTGACATAGTACCGCGGGTGTTGAACATATCAGTAGTGTTGACTGCGCCGAAGGGCAGAGAAACAGACTCCACGATCTGCCTGTTTTTAAAGAGGATCAATTCGGTACTGCCGCCGCCCAGGTCAAAGATAATGCCATCTTTAACCGGCAGCGTATTGATAACGCCCAGATAACTGATGTAGGCCTCGGTATTACCTGTAATTATATGCAGGGTAATACCTGTTTCTGCTTCTACAAGACGCGTTAGTTCAGGGCCGTTTGGAGCTGAGCGGATAGCGGCTGTAGCCACGGCAATGGTTGTGTCGGCATTGTAAAGCCGGCACATATAAGCGAAGCTTTTCATTGTTTCCAGGGTTGAAGTAAAAGCTTCTTCTGTTAAACGACCGGTTTTATCAAGCTTCTGACTGAGCCGCAATGCTTCTTTTTGATTATAAACCATGTTGTAAGCGCCATTTTTATAAATATGGCTGATTACAAGACGGGCTGAGTTAGAACCGATATCGATGATTGCGATACGCTGCATATTTTTCACTCCCAGTAAATAGAAAACGTTCCTCAATTAAAAAGATATATTTTATATATTACTCACAGATTAAAAAAATCCTGCGTAATTTAAGTGATTTTGTAAAATTTTACGTAAAGAATTGTAAAAAGTAACGTTTGTGCAAGGATTTAGAGGTCTGATGTCGAATTTAATATAAAATGGAGGAGGTTTGTTTGTGAAAAAGAAAAGCTATACAACCTTTGCCGCGATACATCTCGGATCAGAGATGATCAGCATGCAAATAGTTGAATACCGCAATATGAATAAGGTAAAAGTAATCGAACAATGCAACCACAGGGTCAAATTGGGAGAAGAAACTTTTAAAAATAAAATTATCCCTTTCAGTATGGTAAGCGAAATCTGTGAACTGCTGCAGGGCTACAAACGCCTGATGTCCGAATATGGTGTAGAAGAATGCAGTGTGCAGGCAACGACCGCTGTGCGTGAAGCGTTGAACCAGGTGTTTTTGCTGGATCAGATTTATATCAAAACTGGTTTGAAAGTCAAAGTTGTTGATATGCCCCAGGAAATTTATACCAAGTATACGGCTATCAGGCAGACTTTGCGCAGTGAAGGTATTAACGGCAAAGATTATGGTATGCTGCTGATGGATATTTCTTCGGGTGGGCTGGGCATTACTTTTGTTGATGATGAAAAAATCAAATATCAGCAGAATTTTCATGTGGGCATCATCAGGATTAAAGAAAGTTTTAACCGTAATCAGCGCAATGGCATACAGTTCAATTTGGCGCTGACAGAGTTTTTGGCCAGTACGATGGGACCTGTGCGCGAAGCGCTGAAAGATGCCAATATCCGCTATTTGATCCTTTCCGGTACGGAAACAGAATTACTTTTACAAATGTTGGGAATGGATACTCAGGCTAAGGTAACAAGGATTAAAGCCGAGGAGTTTATGGAACTTTTTAATAAGGTCCACAAACTAAATCTGCCGCAGATCATAAAGGTATTCAAGATAAAGGAAAGTGTGGCAGAATTGGTACTGCCGACGATTCTTTTATATGAACAGCTGCTGGCTTTAGTGCCGACAAAAGAGATAATTATTACCGCTGATCGTTTTATCGATGGCATTCAGCTGCTGCATATAGGGCCGAAGACAGATAAAGAATATGCTGCCGAGCTTGAAAAAGAGCAATTAAGCCTGATCCATAATATCGGCGAACATTATAATTATGATGTTAAGCACGCCAAGCAGGTAGAACGGCTGGCGCTGGCAATGTTTGATAAATTAAGTAAAAGCCATGGTATGGATGGGCATTGCCGCACTTTAGTGCAGGCTACGGCGCTGCTGCATGATATCGGTAAATATATTTCGATGCGCAGTCATTCGCTTTATACCTATAAGCTGATTATGTCAACGGACATTTTAGGGTTTAGTGATGATGATAAAAAAATCGTGGCGCTGGCAAGCTACTACCATGCCAATCAGCTCTTTGAAAACAAAGCCGGCAGCCCAGAAATGGAAAAAGAACTGACGCCGTTAGTAGCGAAAATAGCTGCCTTAGTGCGTTTAGCTGATGCGATGGACCGTAGCTACCAGCAAAAAATCAAAGTTTGTAAAGTCAGTGTTAAAGATGGGACGATGATGATAGAAGCTAAAAGCAAGGTCGATTTGACTTTGGAAGAATGGACTTTCGCTGGTAAAGCGATATTTTTTGAAGAAGTTTACGGCTTGAAAGCAATTTTAGAACGGGTGAGTGAATAGATGAAAAGCATAGATTTGAACAAACCTGAATATTTTTTTAACCGTGAATTGAGTTGGCTGAAATTTAATCTGCGCGTGCTGAAGGAAGCCGCAGTCAAAACGACGCCGCTGCTGGAACGCTTGAAGTTTGTTGCGATTACCGCATCTAATCTGGATGAATTTTTTATGGTGCGTGTGGCCGGACTGTGGGATAAGTGGGAAGATGGAATCAATCAGCGCGATGCTTCCGGACTTACAGTCAAGGAACAATTGGACGAAATCAGTGCTTCTGCACATGAACAGGTAAAGCTCCAGTATAAATATATGCTGTCGATCCTTAAAGAGCTGGAAAATAATGGGGTCAGGATCTGTCGGGTGAGCAAGATCAGTGAAAAGGGCCGCGGCTGGCTGGAGGAATATTACCGTGAGGTTGTTTATCCGGTCCTGACGCCTATGGCTGTCGACGCTTCCAGACCTTTTCCGTTTTTGGCGAATAAGACGCTGAATTTGGCGGTAGAGCTCATTAATCAGGATGAAGAACAAAGCATGGGTTTGGTACAGGTACCATCAGTATTGCCGCGGCTCGTCGAAGTAGAGGGTGAAGGCAAGCGGACCTTTGTATTTTTAGAAGATATTATCATTGAAAATTGCCATGATCTTTTTAACGGCTGCCAAATTTTGGATGTAGCTCCGTTTAGACTTACGCGTGATTCTGATCTTGACGTTGATGAAGACGATATAGATAATTTACTGAAGGAAGTAGAGAAATCTCTGCGTAAACGAAAACGCGGCGCAGCAGTACGTTTAGAATTAAATAAAACAGCTAATCTGCGTATCAAAAAATTCCTCAGTGACAATCTTGATTTATCAGAACAGGAGATTTTTGAAATTAACGGACCGCTTGATGCGACCTGTTTCTTTAAATTTGCCAGTCTGCCTGGTATGTGGCCGTGGCTCTATGAGCCTTTTGTACCGCAGCGTCCTTTAGAATTGCCGGATGACAGCGATTTATTTGGCGCTATCAGGAAAAAAGATATTTTATTGCACCATCCCTATGAAAGCTTTGATCCTGTTGTAAAGCTGGTCAATGATGCCGCCTCAGACCCCAAGGTTCTGGCGATTAAGCAGACTTTATACCGTGTCAGCGGTAATTCACCTATCGTAGCCGCTCTGGCGCGTGCTGCTGAGAATGGAAAACAGGTCACGGTATTAGTAGAGCTTAAGGCGCGGTTTGATGAAGAAAATAATATTATCTGGGCCAGACGTCTGGAGCAAGCCGGATGCCATGTTATTTACGGACTTGTAGGGCTGAAAACTCATGCTAAGATCATTCTGATCGTACGTAAGGAAGCCGATGGCATTAAACGTTATGTTCATCTTGGCACTGGTAATTATAACGACAATACAGCCAAGCTTTATACAGATATGGGACTTTTAACAGCTAACGATCAGTTTGGCAGCGATGCCTCGGCGTTTTTTAATCTGCTGTCAGGTTATTCGCAGCCGCCATTATGGAATAAACTGGTAATGGCGCCTTTAGGGCTGCGCGATAAAATTTATGAGCTAATTGATAATGAAATAGCTCAGGCCAAAGCTGGCAACAAGGGACACATCATTGTAAAAATGAATTCTTTGATCGATCAGCAGGTCATTCAAAAATTATATGAAGCTTCAATCGGCGGCGTACAGGTAGAATTGATTGTACGCGGTATTTGCGGATTGCGGGCCGGAGTGGAAGGTATTAGCGAAAATATTACTGTTCGCAGTATTGTCGGCAGACAACTGGAGCATAGCCGCATCTTCTGGTTTGCTAACGGTGGTGAACAGCAGCTGTATCTTTCCAGTGCCGATTGGATGCCCAGAAATCTCAATGATCGCGTGGAACTGTTTTTCCCGGTCGAGAGTGAAGAGCATATTAAGCGTATCAAAGAGATTCTTGATTTGTACCTGCGGGATAATGTCGGTGCGCATATGATGCAGTCTAACGGTACCTACAGACGTGTCACTAATAAAGCAACGCCTGTAAGCGCTCAGAGCTCCTTATATGAGGAAGCGCTTTTGGCGGCTGCTGCTGATAAAATTCCGATGGAAGTAAGGCTGCGCCCCATGTACAGCAAAGACAGTAAAGAGTGATTTAATCGCGTAAGTAATACTGCTTATTGTAGAATTTGCTGCGAGTTGCTATAATGTATGCAGAAGTTTTGAGGAGGAAAAAGAATGAGCAAATTTGCTGTAACCTTAAACCATCATGGTAATTATGGCTATGTTGAATATGATAGCGAAAATAAAAAAGCAGAAGTTGTTTTAGGCGTTGCCGAAGCAAAAGCCAAAGTAGAAAATTTTTTAAATGAAAAGCTGACTTTGGATGTGCAGGAAGGCGATACGGTCCGGCAATTTGTTACTAAAACACTGGAGCCGTTGGAAAACCTGGATAACTTTAAAATTTGCCTTACCAGGCTTTGGTTTAATACGGACGTCTTGGTGGAATGGAGTATGCCTCCGGGAATGACAGAAAATTTGTGATTGAATGCTTCCTCGATTTGTGTTATAGTAAGAGGGTTCTGAAAACAATGGAACATTTACGTCTTGGTAGCTCAGTAGGATAGAGCGATCGCCTCCTAAGCGATAGGTCGGGGGTTCGATTCCCTTCCAGGACACCAGTAAACACACGCGTTTGCCGATTCGGCAGGCGCGTTTTTTTGTTGGCAAAACTATTATTGGAAAAGTGTGGATATGCATATTAGTACTAAGGATACGAAACTCATGAAATTTTATTCTAGTTCAGATTAATATGTGATAATTGACTTGCAAAGCAGTAGAGATAAAATAACTGAATAATAATCAAAACAAAAAATCCCCGTCTTATAAAGGCGGGGATTTTTTGTTTTTTAGCTGTGAGAATATGTAACAATTGGTTTATTTACAATATAAAAAGCTGTCAGGGTTTGCTTGAGGCTTTAGTTGCTGCTGTATTAGTGCACAGTTTATTTTTGTGTGGAAAATACTTTAGTAAATTAAGCAAAGTAAAAAAATAACTCAGATCAGCAGGACGTAAAAATGATTTGGAGATTATTTATCCATAGAAAATTATATGTTGGTGAAAAGCTCATGCAGGCGGGATTGTTACCATGGAAGCTCTGGCTTTTTACTCTAACTTTTTTAAAAAAACATATTAAAAAGTAAATGAAAATTTCTTGCTTGGATATTTTGTTTGTAAAGGGTGTAAGATTTATCCGAAGCAAGAAATCGCATAAAGAAAAATGCTGCAAAGCTGGCTTTATGTATGATTTGCCGAAAGCCAAGATTCCCATCCGCTGCTGACGGCAAATAATCGAAAGGAGAGGTTTTATTATGAATCAAGACGACAGTAATAAAATAGGTGTCGTTGCTGCAACATTGATGGTTGCCGGTAATATGATGGGTTCCGGCGTATTTATGTTGCCTGCGAATCTGGCGGCAATAGGAGGCGTTGCAGTATTTGGCTGGATAGTTACCTGTATAGGAGCTATCGCGCTGGCACTTACATTTGCAAAGTTATCTTCTATTGATCCTGCTGCCGGCGGTCCTTACGCTTATACGCGTCAAGCCTTCGGCGATTATATGGGGTATCAGACAAACCTCATTTACTGGCTGGCAAATGTTATCGGTAACGTTGGTCTGGCAGTTGTAGGTATCGGTTATCTAATCAGTTTTTTCCCGGCTTTAAAAAATCCATTTGCTTTTGCTCTGGCGCAGATCTGTGTTATCTGGCTGTTTGCTTACGCTAATATGATCGGCCCTAAACTGGTTGGGCGTATTCAATCAGTAACCACTACTCTGGCATTGATTCCTATTATCGGTACCGCAATCTTAGGCTGGTTCTGGTTTGACGGCAAAACCTACATGGATGCATGGAACGTAACAGGTAAAAGCACTGTCAGTGCTATTGGTATGACATTGAACTTTACTTTGTGGGCTTTTATTGGCGTCGAGAGTGCTTCTGTATCTGCCGGCGTTGTTAAAAATCCTAAAAAGAATGTTCCAATTGCAACTATTGGCGGTGTAATTTTAGCCGCTGTCTGCTATGTTTTAAGTTCTTCTGTTATTATGGGCATGATTCCGAACCATGCACTTGCAAATTCATCGGCACCTTTTGCTGATGCCGCAAGACTGGCCTTCGGTGAAATCGCTGGTAACGGCGTAGCTATCTGTGCGGCTTTAGGCTGCCTTGGTTCGCTGGCAGGCTGGACGCTGCTGGTTGGACAAAGTGCTAAAGCTGCTGCTGATGACGGTTTGTTCGGTAATGTTTTTGCCCGTACCAACTCTAAAGGCGTGCCTTCTGCAGGCTTGGCTATTGTTGCTGGTATCATGACAATACAGGTTTTGGCAACCATGTCGCCTTCTGCCAGTCAGCAATTTGGCAAGATTGCCTCAATAGCCGTTATCCTGACTTTACTGCCTTATATTTATTCCAGTATTTCTATCAAGGTTTTGGGTTACGGAAAGTTATCACCGAAAGATTACAATAAATCATGTATCATCGGTTTGATAGCGGCTGTCTACAGTATGGCTGCACTGGTAACATCCAATGGTAACCAGACACGGTGGTCACTGATCTTCGTTATCGCTACAATCGTATTCTTCTCTGGCGCTGTTACCAGAAAACATGAGCTGGAAGAGCTGCACGAAACTCCTGGCGGATTCTCGCCGAGATGGGTTCGTTACACTTCCCTGGCTATTACGATCCTTACCTTGGTCGGTACGTTCTGGTACTCTGTCGGTATCGATAAAAATATGGAACTCAAACATCGTACTAACATAACGACTACTACACAAGCTCCGGATAAGGTAGGTTCTACTACTACTCAATCTGTTAGCATAGATAACTAAAAAATTAATTAAGGAGTGAAAAAAATGATTATTTCCAAAACAAAAGGCAAAAGAATTTTGTTGGTACATGACCTTTGTGATCATAATACCCTGGATGAAAGTGCTCTCGATAAACTGAGTAATGTTTTAGGAGAACATGAAATTGAAGTGCTCACCGCTGCAACAGCATTCGATGCCGAAATGATGATTGTCGCTGACCCGATGATCCAAGCAATACTTCTGGACTGGGATCTGGCAGAAGACAATACACATCAGGCTGCTAAAGATGTTTTAAACAAACTGCGCAGCCGTGCCGAAAACGTACCTGTATTTTTATTTGCAGATCGTGCCGACGTTGCTGATATTCCTCTGGAAGTATTGAAAGAAACCAGTGACTTCATCTGGTTGTATGAAGATACTGCTAACTTTATTGCCGGCCGTATCGAAGCAGCGATTGATACTTATTTGAAAAATCTGCTGCCGCCGATGTTTAAGGCTTTGGCTAAATTCTCTCAGGTGCATGAATATTCCTGGCATACTCCGGGTCATACCGGCGGTACTGCTTTTATGAAAGCACCTGCAGGACGTGCTTATTTTGATTTCTTTGGCGAAAATCTGTTCCGCAGCGATTTATCGATCTCTGTCGGCGAGCTTGGTTCTTTGCTTGATCATTCCGGACCGATCGGTGCCAGTGAAAAATATGCCGCTAAAGTATTCGGCGCTCATCGTACCTATCATGTTACCAACGGTTCTTCTACCTCTAACAGAGTAATCTTTATGGCTTGCGTAACTCATAATCAGGTTGCATTGTGTGACCGTAACTGCCATAAATCCATAGAACAGGCGATGACCATGAGCGGCGCTATCCCTAACTATATGATGCCGCTGCGTAACTTCTACGGTATTATCGGCCCTATTCCGCCGCAAGCTTTGCAGGCTGAAGCAATCAAGAAAACTATTTCTGAAAACTCCTTGATTACTAAAGATATAGATTCTACTCCTGTACATGCAATCGTTACCAACTCCACCTATGATGGTTTGTGTTACAATGCCCGTCGTGTTGAAGAATTACTTGGACAAAGCGTTGACCGCATGCATTTTGACGAAGCATGGTATGGCTATGCCCGCTTCAATCCTATTTATAAAGACCGCTTTGCCATGTACGGCAATCCTGCCGACCACAAACCAACTGATATGACGGTTTTTGCAACTCAATCCACCCATAAATTACTGGCTGCTCTTTCTCAGGCTTCCTTCATTCATATCCGTGAAGGTAAAAAGAATGTCGATCACAGCCGTTTTAATGAATCCTTTATGATGCAGGCATCTACCTCCCCGAACTATCCTATTATTGCTTCTAACGATATCACAGCAGCAATGATGGATGGTAAAGGCGGTAAAGCGCTGACTGACGAATCGATCCATGAAGCAGTAGCCTTCCGTCAATTGATGGCAAAACTGAATGCAGACTTTGCCGATCAGGGCGAATGGTTCTTTAATTGCTGGCAGCCTGATTTTGTTAAAGACGCTGAAGGCAAGAAAATTGCTTTTCGTCTGGCCAATCCCGAATACCTGGCTACCGAACCGGAATGCTGGGTCCTGCATCCTAATGAAGCATGGCACGGCTTCGGTGATATCGAAGACGGATACTGCATGTTAGACCCGATCAAAGTATCTATCACCACTCCGGGCATCGGTCCTGACGGGTTGGGTAAAATGGGCGTACCTGCTTCCATTTTGTCCGCTTATCTTACTGCCAATGGCATCATTCCTGAGAAGACAACTGACTTTACTGTTCTGATGCTGTTCTCTATCGGTATTACTAAAGGTAAATGGGGCACTTTGATCGATACCTTGATCAAATTTAAAGAAGACTATGACAACAACACTGCTTTGGAAGAAGTATTGCCTGATGTTGTTAAAGCAGCTCCGCAGCGTTATGCAGGTATGGGCCTGCGCGACTTGTGCGAGGAAATGTTTGCAGCAATGAAAGAGCTCAAAACGACAGAATTTATGTCCGAAGGTTTCGCTGTATTGCCGCATCCTGATATGAGCCCGGCAGCAGCTTATGAACAACTGGTGCTTGATAATGTTGAAAAAGTAGATCTTGACGGTGTTGCTGAGCGTACCTTAGCTACAGGTATTGTTCCTTATCCGCCTGGAATTCCGCTGATCATGCCTGGTGAAAATGCCGGTCCTGCCGACGGCCCTGCACTTGGTTATCTGAAAGCCTTAGAAGGCTTTGACAGACAATTCCCTGCTTTTGAACATGATTCCCATGGAGTAGAAGTAGAAAATGGTAAATATTACGTTACCGTTTTGAAAAAATAACGGTCAGCTACCGTTCATATAGATACCCTTTCCCCTTGATAACAGGCGTCACCAGTTTCGGTGGCGCCTGTTATTTTTATACCTTTTTAAAGGTGGGAATGTAAAATACAAAACCAGGTCTGAGAGTGAAGAAATAAATAAAATAAAGCTTGCGTTTTTACTGTGTATGGCTGACAATAAAAGCAGAGAACTTTTGGTAAAGGTTGTGAATTGTGATGAAGAATATAGATTTGACAGAGGTCTTGGCTGCTGCCAGAGGTGAAGTCCCAGCTGACATAGTGTTAAAAGGCGGTTGTATTTTCAATAGTTTTACAGGTGAATGGGAAATTGGCGATGTAGCTATAGTTGGAGAAACTATTGCCGGTATCGGCAGCTACAGCGGTAAAAAAGAAATTGATGTTACCGGTAAATATGTGACTCCCGGTTTGATGGACTCTCATCTTCATATTGAAAGTACAATGGTTGCTCCGCGTGAGCTGGCAAAAATTTTACTTTTGAATGGAGTAACGACGATTTTTGCCGATCCTCATGAAATTGCTAATGTCCTTGGAACAGCAGGGATTGAATTGATGCTTACAGAAACAGAGGCAATACCTTTAGACGTTTTCTTTATGCTGCCTTCTTGTGTGCCTGCTACTGAAATGGAGACCAGTGGTACCGTGCTTACAGCTGCAAAGCTGGAGCCGCTGGTCAGTCATCCAAGAGTACTGGGATTGGGTGAGATGATGAATTATCCGGGGACGATCAATGCTGCGGCAGCAGTGCTTGATAAACTTGCGTTGGCTGGCTGCAGCCTGTGTGACGGGCATGCTCCAGGTGTAAGCGGTAAAGCTCTCAATGCTTATCTGGCCGCAGGGATCAGTTCTGACCACGAAGCAACAACGGCGGATGAAGCAATGGAGAAACTGCGCCGAGGTGCTTATCTGATGCTGAGAGAGGCTTCTGGGGCCCATAATTTGTTAGCCTTACTGCCGGCAGTAACGCCGCTTAATTGCCGCCGCTGCTGTCTGGCAACAGATGACAGGCATTTAGATGAGCTTGTGAGTGAAGGTAGCATCAATTATTTGATTGAGATTGGTACAGCGCATGGTTATCCTGTTGAACAGTTATTACAGATGGCGACCTTGAATACAGCAGAAAGGTTTCGACTGTATGACAGAGGTGCATTAGCACCCGGTTATAAGGCGGATATCTGTGTTTTTAATAATCTGGTAAATTTTCAGCCACAGCTAGTCCTAAAAAACGGTGTCGTTATTGTAAATAAACAAAAACTGCTCTGGCAGTCACCGCCGCTGCTGAAAGCTCCTGAGAATACCATGCACTTGGGAGATGCGCGTGAACAGCAGCTGCGCTTGCCGGTAATGAATGGCAGAAAGGCCCGTGTTATCCGCATTGTTCCGGAGCAGATTTTGACTGAAACAGAATATGTGCAGCCTAAAGCAGAAGCTGGTTTCGTTGTGAGTGATACTGAGCGTGATATTCTAAAACTGGCAGTTTGGGAAAGACATGGTAGTAATGGGAATACAGGTGTAGGCCTGGTACGGGGCTTTGGTTTGCGGCGCGGTGCTTTGGCTTCGACTGTAGCGCATGATTCGCATAATCTGATTGTGGTCGGGGTTGACGATCAGGACATGCTAACGGCTGCAGTTGCTTTGCAGGAAGCAGGCGGTGGCCTGGCAGTGGTGGCAGATGGAGAAGTAAAAGCTATGCTGCCTCTGCCTCTTGCCGGTCTGATGAGTGATCAGAATACTGAATTTGTTCAGCGTAAGCTGCAGCAGCTGAACTTTTGGACTGCTGAACTGGGAGTGCCGGAAAATGTGAATGCTTTTAATTGCCTTTCATTTCTGGCGTTACCGGTTATTCCCAGTTTGAGGCTCAGCGATAAAGGCTTGGTCGATGTTGATAAATTCGCAATTGTTGATTTATGGGAATAAAATATATAAAAAACGCTCCTTAAAAAGGAGCGTTTTTTATGTTTCAGGCTTATGTTTCAGGCTTATGTTTCAGGGTTAGGAGCAGCTGTTTGTGACGCTGCTTGCTTTTGGACCAGCGGTGTTTCAAAATAAACGCTGGTACTTGGGAATGCACAGCCAAGATTTTCTTCTTCTAACATTTTCATAATATCGATGTTGATTTGCTGGCGGACATCCATAAAACTGGCGTAAGCGCTGGCCTTAGTATAGCAGATTATTCTGATGTCCAGGCTGCTGCCACCGAAATCCTGAAAATTGACGGTGATGCCGTCGTCATAAACACCATCATGATGCATGAGATATTCGCGCAGGCGGCCGACAAATTTTTCCATTTGCTGATAGGTCGTGTCGTAGGTCAATCCCAATACAAAATCAAGCCGTCTTTTTTCACGTTTACTGAAATTGGTGATGGCCGTGTTGGAGAGCAGGGAGTTGGGGATATAGACAAGTTCCTGTGGAAAAGTACGCAGACAAGTGCTGCGGAAAGTGATTTTTTCTACAGTGCCTTCGATGCCGTTAGCCGAGATCCAGTCGCCGATCACAAAAGGTTTGTCAATGATGATGACCAGACTGCCGAATACGTTGGCCAGAGAATCTTTAGCGGCTAGGGCGACAGCCAGTGAGCCAATACTCAAACTGGCGATAAACCCGGTAATATCGTAATTCCATTCTTTGGCGATCATGACAAAACCCAAAATGATAAGCAGGATGCGTAAGGTTGTGGAAACCACATTGGATAGCGCCAGATCAAATTCAACGCCTGCTTTAAGGAGTACCTTCATGGCGATACCATGCGTAGTGTCGCTGAGGTTGTAAAGGCCCCAGATGAAACAGATGATGAAAAAGCTGCGCAGAAGCTGATCGATAGAAGGATGGTCAGCTATAAAGGTCAAAGGCGAGCAATTAAGCGCTGCATAAATAGCAAAAATAAATAGGAAAAAATGCACTGGCTTTTCAAAAGCGTTCAGCAGGTCTTCTCCGTATTCAAAGGATGTTTTGCTGTTAAAACGATGCAGTACACGCAGTAATACGGCTCTGTAAAAATAACGTAAAAATGTAAAAAAAACAAACGCCAGAAAAGGTCTGAGCCAGGGCTGCAGAAGAATAAAAAGAGCGTCCAGATCCATTGTAGTTACTCCTCTAAAAGATATTTGTAGATATTGTAACATTTGCGTAAACAAAAAACAATAATTCACATAAGAGTCATACAATTATCTAACTATTTATCATAAATATGTTATAATATATTTTAATCTTCGTTAAGGAGGACTTTGTGTGGAATTTTTAGTAGAGTGGGCATTCGGAGCCTTGATCGTGGTTGTAGGTCCGTTGCTGACGCTGCTCGACCTGCCGGGCAATACAATTATGTTAGCTGCAGGCATAGGTTATGCTTTTTTTGATGAAGCCAGATACTTTGATGGACGTCTTTTGTCGGCGCTGGTGCTGGTTTATGCTTTTGGTGAGATCTGGGAATTTATCGTATCGTTTTTTGGAATTCGGCGGCATAAAGTATCGTGGGGTGCGGTATTTCTGATTGCTGTCGGTACTTTTATAGGCGCTGTCATCGGCACAGGCTTTTTCCCGGTGCTGGGCTCTGTTTTGGGCGGCGCAGTTGGTTCGTATATCGTTGCCTTCGGTTACGAGTTTATGCGCACCAGGAATAAGGATAATGCGTTTGCGCTGGCCTGGAAGGCAGCACAGACACAGTTTGTTGCCATGCTTGGCAAAATCGTCGCATCGTTTGCGATGGCGCTGCTGCTTTTTAAGCAGATTTTTTTGAATAATTGAAACAGTACAATATTAAAGGAGGGTAAAAAATGGTATTTAAATTTTTACACAACAATTTTAATGTGCTTGACTTGGAAAAAAGCCTGAAATTTTATGAGGACGCTTTGGGATTAAAAGAGGTCCGCCGTAAAGTAGCAGGTGACGGCAGTTTTATTTTGGTTTATTTAGGCGACGGACAGACTCCGCATCAGTTGGAATTGACCTGGCTGCGTGACCGTAAGGAACCGTATAATTTGGGCGAGAATGAGTTCCATCTTGCATTTGAAGCTGAAGACTATGATGCTGCCCATAAAAAACATCAGGAAATGGGCTGTATCGTGTATGAAAATCCAGCGATGGGTATTTATTTTATTGCTGATCCTGATAATTATTGGCTGGAAATTATTCCCAAACATTAATTTTTAAAGAGAGGTGACAGTAATGACCGATCTGAAAAAAATGACTGTGGCTGCCAGCGGTAAACTGCGGCAGGTGGCCTATGATATATTGAATGAACAGACTAGACTGCTGTCATGGCAGCAGGGCGGCAAAGTGCCGCAGGAACAATTTGACAGCTGGCTTGCAGAAGCTGAAGGACTTTATTCTATTGGAAATATTAAGGTTGATGAAGCTTTCCTGGCCAAAGCACCGAAGCTGAAGGTAATTGCTCAGGCATCGGTTGGATATGATAATATTGATATCGCTGCCTGCAGCGCACACGGAATTGCAGTAGGTAATACGCCGGGCGTACTGGTGGATGCTGTTGCCGATCTTGCGTACGGGCTGATTTTAGATAGTGCCAGAAGTATTGCCCGTGGCTGGCGGCACGTTGAAAGCGGCAAATGGGGCGAACGGAAGGGCCTTGGCTTCGGCGTTGATCTGGCTGGAAAAACTCTGGGAATTGTCGGGTTGGGTGACATTGGCAGTGCCGTAGTGCCCAGGGCCCAGGCCAGTAAAATGAAGGTTATTTATCATAACAGGCACCGGCGTGCTGATGAAGCAGCGCTGGGCATCAGTTATGCTGGATTTGACGATTTGCTGCAAACGGCGGATTTTGTTTTGGTAACAGTTAATTTAACACCGGCAACGGCTGGAATGTTCAATGAAGAAGCTTTTGCTAAAATGAAACCAACGGCGCGTTTTATCAATATTTCCCGCGGCAGAGTCGTCGAGACGCAGGCACTTTATGAAGCTCTGCGAAGCGGGCAGATCGCTTATGCGGCGATTGATGTGGTTGAACCGGAACCATTGCCCGGTGATCATCCGCTGCTGACACTCTCCAATATTACGGTAACCCCCCACATTGCCGCATCAACGGTGGAAACGCGTGATGCCATGGCGAAGCTGGCAGCTGCGAATATTTTGGCAGGTTTGGCGGGGGATCCCTTACCGGCGCAGGTGCAAATAAAAGACTGACAAGAAAAACAGACCATAAGAAAGGAGGGGGAGCAGTGAAGAAAATGTTATGCCTGCAAGATGTATCAGGTGTGAGCGAAGTCGATTTGGCAGAACGCCTGCGTATCATTACCGGCTGGAAAGCCTGCAGAACTGAAGAATGTGAACTGCGGTTTGAGATTGACGGGGAAGAGGCAGTATTGAGATGCCGCGAAACGGAGTTGCAGCCGCCGGCAAAAAACAGTGAATTAAGGCTTATTGCGAAAGAAGGCATCGTAATCATGGCGGCCAAGCTGCTTCCTCTTCGTGAGATGACTTTTGTTTATACTAGTAAGGAGCTAACGAAACTGAGTACGGTTGTCGAAGAACTTTGCTGCCGGATGTCGCTGATTATAGCCGAACCGGATCTGAAGCAGCGTTTGGCCCAGGAGAACGGAACCTATGATTTTAGGAAGCTGCCTGCCTATAAAAACGGCAGTCTGCAGGCGATGACCGTTTGCCATCTGCCTTGGCAGATTTATGTGGTCAGTAAAGCCTGGCAGCAATTTCTGCAGCAGCCGGAAGAAAAGGTTTTTGTCAGACAACTGCGGGTAAAATTGCGTCGGCTGCGTTCGACCTTGAGTTTTTTTAAACCGGTGCTGCAAAAAAACAGTACGATTGCCTGGCAAAATACCCTGCGGCAACAGGGTGAAATACTGTCACGGCTGCGTGAGCTGGATGTGGCTTTAATGACCTGTGAAAAAATAAAGTTGCAGGCAGCCGCTTCAGGCGGTAAGCTGACAGTACCAACTCAGGTGGAAGAGCTCCTGCAGAAGCTGCGTGTGGAGGAAACTGCATCATGTCTGCAGAAGGCGGATCTTAGCATCATGACCAAAACGCTGGCACAGTTCAGCATTTGGTTGCATGAGAGACCACTGGCTTCGAATCTGGCTGATAAAAAAATCAGGAAATTTATCAGCAGACGTTTGAATGAGTGGAGTGAGAAGCTGGAAACTATTGACAGAAAATATCCGGATTTTCATAATATGCTGGAACTGCACCAGATCAGGATTAAGATCAAACGTTTTCGTTATGCGCTGCAGACTTTGCCGGAGGTGCCGCGCGACAGTAATCTGCTGCGGCGCTTGAAAAGGCTGCAGGATATGCTGGGCTTTTTACATGATGATTTTATCAACGCTAAGTTAGTGCAGTGTTTTCTCGAGGATGCTGGTAATGTGCAGCTGCGCTATGAGGCAGGGCTGTTTGCCGGATGGGAACGCGCTAAAGCAGAGGCGGCGGTAGAAATGCTGCCCCAGTTGTGGGAAGATTTCTGCGGCGCGTTGAACGCCTGGCGTAAAGCAAACTTGTAGACAGGAGCACTGTATGAAAGAGTGGGAAGATTTTTTAAAAGGTTATGGTTTTGTACCCTGGTCAGCTGGCGGTATGCAGGGATGGTATCGTCAGACTGCATTTGTCAAGGATTGTCTGGCAGGTGAAATTGCCCGCTATTATGCGGATGATTATATAGTGATCCGTCACGAAGGCGATAGATCAGTAAATTGGCTGCGGGAGCATTGGCAGAGCAGGGAAGACGTTATGACGCACAGGTTTCTGCTGTTGGACTGCCATGAGACCAGATTGACAAAAAAAGCTTTTTGGCTTGGTATACGCGGCTGGCTGGAAATATTGCAGTATAAGGAGGGGGATGCGGAAAAGCGTTTTGATGATTTGATCTATTTAGCGCAGCAACGGAGCTGCGGCAGAGTAATTCTGCAATAAGTTCACGAAGGGGATATTTTATGTTACTGACCATTTTTGTAATTACGATTCTTTGTTTTGCTGTCGCTTACAAATTTTATGGCGGCTTTCAAAGCCGTTTTTATGATTTAGACCCAAATCGTAAAACTCCGGCTACTGAATTACAGGATGATATTGATTATTGCCCTGCTCATCCGGCGGTTTTGATGGGGCATCATTTTGCCTCGATTGCTGGTGCCGGCCCTGTTGTAGGTCCCATTGCGGCAGCGGCAGCACTTGGCTGGTTGCCAACATTACTTTGGATTATTATCGGTTGTATTTTCTTTGGTGGCGTGCACGACATGGGTGCTTTGGTTGCGTCTATTCGTCATAAAGGTATGTCGATCGGCGAAGTTGTCCGTCAATGGATCGGTGCCCGCGGACACAAGTTATTTCTTGCTTTTACCTGGCTAAGTTTAACGCTGGTCATTGCTGTATTTTTGGAATTAGCAGCACAGACCTTTGCTGCTGATCCCGCTGTCGCTTTCACAGCGACCCTGTATATTTTTCTGGCGATGGTTTTTGGCGTCGCTATTTATCACTATGGTATATCTTTAAAAGTCAGTACGATTATTATGCTGCCGCTTTTATTCGGTTCGCTGATATTTGGTATCGAAAGCTCCTGGGTGCAGTCAACCTTTGCTCTGAGCCTTGATACCTGGCGTATGGCTTTGATCGTGTATATCTTTGCCGCTTCAGTATTGCCTGTTTGGCTGCTTCTGCAGCCTCGCGATTATCTGGCCTCGTATATGTTATATTTTTCTGTGTTTATCGGCGGTGTGGGCATGATTTTTGGCGGTGCCAGCTATGAAGTAAAATTACCTGCATTTAAGGGGTTTGTTACTGCTTCTGGAGACTGGCTCTGGCCGCTGCTGTTTATTACAGTAGCCTGCGGTGCTATTTCAGGCTTCCATTCTTTGGTTGCTTCCGGCACTACGTCCAAACAGCTGAAACGTGAAACTGATGCCGTTCCTGTTGGTTATGGCGCTATGCTGCTGGAAGGTGTTGTTGGCGTTATTGCGTTGGGTACGATTATGATGAGCGGCGAAATGCTGCAAGGCGGCCCGACTGTTGTATATGGCAACGGCTTAGGCCAGTTTGCCTCACTGCTGGGTATTTCTCCGCGCGTTGGTACTGCACTTGGCTTACTGGCTCTCAACTCCTTTATTCTTACCTCGCTTGATACGGCTACCCGTTTGGCGCGTTATCAGCTGCAGGAATTTACAGGCATGAGCTTGAACAAATATCTTGCTACCGCTATCAGTGTTGGTGTGGCCTTAGCTCTTATTTTTGTTAAGACCGGTAAAGTTGCTGCATGGCAGATGATCTGGCCTGTTTTCGGCGCTACTAACCAGCTGGTTGCTGCGATTGCGCTTTTGGCAATGGGTGTTTGGGTAATCCGTTCTCTGAAAAAAAGTGCCGGATTCATCATGTACCCGATGGCTTTTATGCTGGTCACTACTATTGTGGCTTTGGTACAGATGATTGCCGCTAATTTGAATAACTATATCGTATCAGGAATTTCTACTGTTTTACTGGTATTGACTGTTTTACTGCTCAAAGAAGCATACGCGGCGCTGAAGGCCGCTAAAGCAGAATAGAAAGGACGGTGACTTATGACAAAAATACCATATAAAATCAATTTGTCCGAAGACGAGCTTCCGAAATATTGGCAGAATATTCGCCCTTATATGCAGGAAGCTCCGGACCCGTTTATCAATCCGGTGACCTTTAAACCTTGTACTGCTGATGATTTGCGTCCTGTTTTCTGCGACGAACTGATTGAGCAGGAGCTGGATAATACCAATAAATTTATTGAAATTCCGGAAGAAATCCGTGATTTTTATAAAATGTATCGTCCATCACCATTGACCAGAGCTTATAATTTGGAAAAAGCGCTGGGGACGCCGGCAGAAATTTACTACAAATTTGAAGGCACTAATACTTCCGGTTCGCATAAACTCAACTCTGCTGTTGCGCAGGTCTATTATGCTAAGCAGCAAGGGCTGACTCACCTGACTACGGAAACAGGTGCCGGACAATGGGGGACTGCTCTTTCGATGGCCTGCGGTTATTTTGGCATTGATCTTTCCGTATATATGGTTAAGGTTTCTGCCGAGCAAAAACCTTATCGTAAGGCCGTTATGGAAACTTATGGTGCCAGGGTTATTCCTTCGCCTTCGGATACTACTGAAGTAGGACGCAGGATTTTGGCAGAAAACCCCGGCACAGGCGGGTCCTTGGGCTGTGCTATCTCAGAAGCAATGGAAGTATCTATGAAAACAGATAACTGCCGCTATGTATTAGGCAGTGTACTTAATCATGTAGTGCTGCACCAAAGTATTATTGGCTTGGAAACTAAGCTCGGACTTGATAAATACGGTGTTCAGCCGGATATAGTCATCGGCTGTGCCGGTGGCGGTTCGAACCTTGGTGGGTTGATTACGCCGTTTATGGCAGATAGGCTTGAAGGAAAAAATAATATCCATTTTATTGCCGTTGAACCGGCTTCCTGTCCTTCCTTGACCCGCGGCAGATATGCGTTTGATTTCGGCGATACCGGACAAACTACACCGCTGATGCGGATGTATACTTTAGGCAGTGGTTTTATGCCTTCACCTAACCATTCCGGTGGACTCCGTTATCATGGTATGTCGCCGATCGTTTCTAAACTTTATCATGATGGAATGATGGAAGCGCGCAGCGTGGAACAGACAAAAGTGTTTGAAGCCGCTACGATGTTCTGCCGCTGTGAAGGTACATTGCCTGCTCCAGAAAGTTCACATGCTATTCGTGTAGCCATGGATGAAGCAATTAAATGTCGTGAGACCAGCGAGAAAAAAGTTATTGTTTTTGGTTTGACTGGTACTGGCTATTTTGATTTAGCTGCGTATCAGGCTTATAATCAGGGAACTATGGTAGATTATATTCCCACTGATGAAGATTTGGAAAAGGGTTTTGCTACACTGCCAAAAGTAGAGTATTAAAATTAAACTCCTGCCGTAATAGGCGGCAGGAGTTTTTTGTAAAAAAGGTAAAGCCCCTGCTTATTTAAGCAGGGGCTTTACCTTTTTTATTAATCTTCACAGCAGTCTTCCAGCAGTTTTTTTGCATCGATATATTGAGCAATACCTGCAGCTACTTTTTTAGATTCCTTCATTGCCAAAACTACGGTTGCAGGGCCGTGTACTACATCGCCGCTGCTGAAAACTCCGGCTCTGGTAGTCATACCGTAAGGGCGTTCACGGGTGATAACAAAACCGCGGTCATCGACCTGGATACCTTTGGTAGTGGAAACGATACGGGCTGCAGGGCGCTGTCCGATGGCCAGGATAACACAATCACAGGGAATGACTTCCTGACCGCCTTCGGTTATGAACTGACCATCATCAGTTTTGGTGATGTTTTGTACTAAAAGTCCAGCCAGATCTGTTTCGTCAGATTCTGCCGGTTTGCGGCGGATATTGTTTAAAGCACGCATCTGCTTCTTGTTCAGATAAGCGATGGGCTGCTTCAGAAAATTGAATTGTACGCCTTCTTTAACTGCCGCTTCGTATTCAGACGGGAAGCTGGAAATTTCGGCTTCGGTTTTATGATAGACGATGGTTACGTTTTCTGCACCGCGGCGTATTGCCGTACGAGCGGCGTCCATAGCCACGTTACCGGCACCGATAACTACTACGTTATCACCGTCGTGCAGCAGTGTTTCGCTTTCATCTAATTTGCCGGAATCTGAAAGTACTACCATACGCAGAAAATATGTAGCAGTCAGAATGCCGGACAGTTCTTTACCTGGGATATCTAAAGTGCGTGGCAGAGAAGTACCTGTACCCATAAAAACAGCATCATAGCCTTGTTCGAATAAATCATCAACTGTAAAGTCCGGCCCGATCAGCATGTTGGTCTTGATTTCTACGCCTAAATGCAGCAGTTCAGTGATCTCGCGGCGGACAACGTCTTTTTGCAGACGAAATTCCGGGATACCGAACAGCAGAATACCACCAGGTTCTGATTGTCCTTCGAGAATAGTGACGGCGAAATTCATTTTAGCCAGATCACCTGCCACCGTCAGGCCTGCAGGTCCGCTGCCGATAACGGCAACTTTTCCGCGTTTACCAGTAGAAGGAGGGAGTGGCTTCAGATTATTTTCGTGAGCGAAATCAGCGATAAACATTTCCAAACTGCCGATTTCGATTCCGTGTTTATTTTTAGTTAAAACGCAGTGAGCTTCGCATTGGCGTTCATGCGGGCATACACGCCCGCAGATAGCGGGCAGATTGCTGCGTTCGGCAATTGTTTCGTAGGCCAGACCTATATTACCTTCACTGAGTGCGCGGATAAACTGCGGGATATTATTGGCTATCGGGCAGCCGGTGCGGCAGGTGGGCCGTGCACAATTCAAACAGCGGCGCGCTTCATTGATAGCTTCCGACATGGTCATTGTTCTGCTCATTCGTTGTTACCTCGCTTTTCATTTTGCTCGCGATGTTTTTGGATGATTGCTTCCAGTTCTTCCAGTCTGCTGTCCATACGTACCATATAATCTGCCAGACGGTCTTCGTAATCGGCAACCGGATCGGGAAGCTGGTTATGGTTCAGATCGATCATGCTGTCGGGGCTGCTCATATCGCTGGCGGCAATGCGGACTCCGTCTTTGGTAACGATACGGCCGGGAACGCCTACTACTACCGAGTTTGGCGGTACTTCCTTTAATACTACCGAACCGGCGCCGATCTTGGAATTGGAGCCGACTGTAAAGGATCCCAGCACTTTAGCACCGCTGGAAACGACTACGTTATCGCCGATCGTAGGGTGACGTTTTCCTTTTTCCTTGCCGGTACCACCGAGGGTTACTCCCTGATAGAGCGTGACATTTGAACCAAGCTCTGCTGTTTCGCCAATAACAAGGCCCATACCGTGGTCGATAAAAAGGCCGGGTCCAAGAGTTGCTCCTGGGTGGATATCGATACCGGTCAGAAATCTGGAAAATGTATTAAGCAGCCGGGGAATCAGTACCCAGCCTTTTAAGTATAATTTATGCGCTAAACGGTGGAGCCAGATAGCATGCAGACCGGGATAACAAAGTGCTGCCTCCAGCCTGGTTTTGGCTGCAGGATCGCGGTGCATAACTGCATCAATGTCGGTTTTAATTTGGTCGAACATGACAGACTCCTTTCGTAAACAGTTTTAAAGTGACTTCTTAACTTATATATTTTAGCACAGGGTATTTTCCAATGCAAATTATTACAATGACAGACATTACCGCAGAAAGTTAAAAATATGAATAGAGTATACAAAATATAATGGAATTGTAAAATTTTGTAAGTTATGGTAAAGTTTAAAGAAATAAAAGTTCATAATCAAACAAAATGCTGGGAATTAGACCTGTACCACTGATAGTATTTATGCTATAATTAAAAGCGATTTACAAGAATAAAGTGTATACTATTTCGAAGCGAGGTGTTTATTACGGACAAAGATGTGATGAAAGCAAAAGTATGCGCCGCTATTGATGCCTGGGCCGATAAAGTCGAAGCTTTAGCGCAGGATATCGAAAGGGAACCGGAACTTGGCTTTAAAGAAACTAAAACAGCAGCTAAAGTCACTGCTTTTTTACAGCAATTAGGTTTGACACCTCAGACTGGTTTGGCCCTGACGGGTGTCAAAGCCCGCGTTGTAAGCGGAAGCCCCGGACCTACTGTGGCAGTGTTGGGTGAACTGGATGCGATAGGGTGTCCGGACAGCTGTAAAGCAGATCCTCTGACCGGTGCGGCACATGCCTGCGGCCATAATTTACAGGTTGCAACAATGGCTGCTGTGGCCTGCGGGATTACGCAGTCTGGTGTTTTGAGTGAATTATCAGGCGATGCCGTATTTTTTGGCGTTCCTGCTGAAGAATATGTAGAACTTGCTTACCGCAACAAATTGATCAAAGAAGGCAAACTGCATTTTCTTACCGGCAAGGGGCAACTTATTTATGAAGGCGCTTTTGACGATATCGATATGGCGATGCAGATGCATGCTGATAAAAATATGCCGGCAGCAACTGTGTCCATTGGTGAAAGCAGCAACGGCTTTATTGGCAAAACTATTCAGTATGTAGGTAAAACAGCTCATGCAGCCGATGCTCCTGATCAAGGTATTAACGCTCTAAATGCGGCTATGCTGGGACTGATGGGGATAAACGCTTTGCGTGAAACTTTTCGTGAAGCAGACGTGGTTCGTGTTCATCCGATCATTACTAAAGGCGGCGACTTAGTAAACTCTGTTCCTGCCGATGTCAGGATCGAGACCTATGTGCGCGCTAAAACCATGGAAGCGATCGAAGCGACTCATACAAAGGTGGATGCTGCATTGAAGGCCGGCGGCGATGCCGTAGGGGCACAGACAGTTATTGCCACGATGCCGGGGCAGTTGCCTCTGGCCTGTAATAACAGGCTGAACGAGTTGTTCGTAGCCAATGCTAAAATTGCCGAACCCAATGTAGCAGTTAAAGACGCCGGACATTTCAGTGCTTCAACAGATATGGGTGACGTATCGCATTTACTGCCGGTTATTCATCCCTTTATTGGCGGGGTTGACGGCTTTTTGCATACGGCAGATTTTCATGTAGTTGATTTTAAGCATGCTGTCTTGTTGCCTGCCAAGGCTTTTGCGATGATGATCATCGATTTGTTGGCCGACGATGCCGAATTGGCGCGTCAGATCAAAGCGGAGCACCACCCGCTGCTGACCAAAGAAGAATACATCGCCAAGCTTGATAAATATTTTCAGTAATTATAAGCTGTAACAGGAAAATGATGGAAAAGGGAAGGTGGATTTTGTGAAAAACATTAAAGTTCATGCCATCGTTTTAGCATTGATCATCATTGCGGAAATGATTGGTAACGTTTCTTTCAAGATCGGCGTAGGTACTATTGTACTGCTGCCGATGCTGTATGCCCTGATTATGGGTATTTTTATGGCACCTAAATTCTTAAAGGTAGTTAATCAAAAGGATATGCTGGATGCAAGCTCGCTGATCGGCATTACACTGATGCTGCTGATGGCACGTTACGGTACCTTGGTTGGACCGACGCTGCCTAAAATTCTGGCTGCTTCTCCGGCTTTGATACTGCAGGAGTTTGGTAATCTGGGCACTGTTTTCATCGGTGTGCCTGTGGCTATTTATTTGGGCCTCAAACGTGAAACTATCGGTGCGGCGCACTCTATTGCCCGCGAACCTAACGTAGCTTTGATCGGTGAGCGTTATGGTCTTGACTCTGCTGAAGGGCGCGGCGTTATGGGAGTATATATTGCCGGTACGGTTTTTGGGACTATTTTCTTTGGTGTTATGGCCAGTTTTGCAGCTGCATATCTGCCTTTCCATCCTTACGCGCTGGCAATGGCAGCCGGTGTCGGCTCTGCCAGTATGATGACTGCTGCCGTAGGCTCTTTAAGCGTTATGTATCCGCAGATGGCGGATCAGATCGCCGCCTTTGGCGCAGCCAGCAATATGCTCTCCGGTCTGGACGGCCTGTATATGTGCATCTGGATGGCTTTGCCGCTGACAGAGTGGCTGTATAAGAAAATCTACCGCTTAAAATACGGTGTTGAACCGACAGGAAAGGATGCTGCAAAATGAAAATTAAAGATACACTGATCGTATTATTTATTGTCGGCGCCATGTCTCTTGTCGCCAACGCTATTGGCACCAAATATACTATTGTGGAAGCGATTCCCGGTCTGCTATTTTTAATCTTTTTGGCAATTGCCGGTGTTATTCTGGCAAAATATTTGCCGGGACGTATCCCTGCTGTTGCTTATATCGTAACTTTGGGTTGTATCCTGACTTATCCGACTATGCCCGGCAGTGACGTGATCAATGAAGCTGTTAAAAAAGTAGGTTTTTTGCAGCTTTGTACTCCGATTCTGGCTTATGCCGGTATCGCTATCGGCAAAGACCTTGATGCTTTTGCCAAAAGCGGCTGGCGGATCGTTGTTGTTGCCTGTGTAGTTTTTACAGGCACTTATATCGGCAGCGCGATTATTGCGCAGACTATCTTGAAGGCGCTGGGACAGATTTAATCAGCAGTATTTTCAGGCACTGGCCTTTGGTCAGTGCTTTTTCTTTGACTGCGTTACTAAATTGACAGAGATAAAAGCGAATGAGTTGAATTTATCGGCAAGATAAAGTACAATAGAAGTTAGAATTTTACCATATGGGAGGTATGATTATGGCTGAAGTTTTAGCAAAAACTACATTTTCCAGTGTTATTCACAATAACGAAGTTTGTGATGAAATAGTTAAATGGGGCAATGCTAACGGTTATCCTGTTACTAAAGCAAAATTACAAAATAAATTAGATGCGTATGTAGGGTTTTCGCCTGAGTATATGATTTTGGCAAAACGGCTGCCGCCTATTCCCGGAGGCTGGGATGTGACTGTCGAAAGCTACGAACCCGAAGAACGTATCATTCCGCTCAATGTTAAACCGGAAACAGGAGAGATTAACCGCTTTATTGTCAAAATGATGGAAGAATATGTTAAAGAAGGTCTGAAAATGGAGCTTGCTGAAAATATTTATGAATCTTATGGTACACACCTGCGTGATTTAAAAGTTGTAGGCCATCCGATTCTCATCAATAACTTTGAAGATTTTATCGAAAATATGCGTTGATTGCCAGAACCTGCGTTTTACGCAGGTTCTTTTATAATTGCAGTCAATATTATACAAGATGGCGCGGCAGATTTTTGATAGGATAAGAAAAAGGAGTCTGTTGTGAAAAATGAAAAACGCTTTGTAAAATATGATAAAGAACTGCAGATAGAAGCCTATTGGTTTCAGGGAATTTTGCAAAAATTCCCGCAGCACTTTCACGAATATTATGTGATCGGGTTTGTTGAAAAGAGTGGCCTGCGCCATATGTGTTACGATAATGTGGATTATTATATAACTGCCGGCGATGTGCTGCTGTTCAATCCCTGCGTGCCGCATAACTGCGAACCAATGGATAATGATCTGCTTGATCTGCGCTGCCTGAATATTAAACCGGAGATTATGAGTCAGTTTATGCAGGAATTGACAGGCAGTAAGGAAGTGCCGCTGTTTGCCAGCCCTGTTTTACGCGGTGACGAATTGTCTGGATCACTCCTGCGTGAACTGCATCAAATGATCATGCAGGAACGGGAAGACCTGGCGAAGGAAGAAACTTTTTACTTTTTGCTGGAACAGCTCGTTGCTGCCGGTATCAGTACAACCTCTATCGAGGCGAAAGCCCCGCCTGTACGCAGAGTAACAGAATATCTGCTGGGGCATTATACAGAAAAAGTGACGCTGGAAGAACTGGCAGCGGTGGCTTGTATGAACAAATATTCCCTGTTGCGGCTGTTTACGAAAACGGAAGGTATCACTCCTTATCGTTACCTGGAAACAATAAGAATCGGCAAAGCTAAGGAACTGCTTGCTCATGACCTGGAACCTGCTGAGGTTGCATTGATGACAGGCTTTAGCGATCAGAGCCATTTCAGTAAATTTTTTAAAGAGGTCATTGGCCTGACACCAGGTCAATACCGTAATATTTTTAAAGTAAAACAATAGGAGAAGCTATGCGGAATAAAATTTTGATGGGGCATCTTTTTGCTCTTGTAACGATCTTGCTTTGGGGTACGACATTCATTTCAACTAAAGTATTGCTGCGCAGCTTTACTCCGATAGAGATTTTGTTTTTTCGTTTTATTATGGGGTTGGTAGTTTTGTTTCTGATCTATCCGTATCGGTTGAAGGTGACTGATAAAAAACAGGAATGGATCTTTGCCGGTGCAGGATTAAGCGGTATTACTTTGTATTATCTGTTTGAGAATATTGCGCTTGTGTACGCTCCTGCGTCTAACGTGGGAGTTATTACGGCCACAGCACCATTTTTTACAGCATTACTGGCCTGTCGCTTTTTGGCAGGCGAAGCTCTGCAGAAAAAATTTATAGTCGGTTTTGTACTGGCGATTGCCGGTATCGCCATGATCAGTTTCAACAGTGCTACACAGCTGCAGATTAATCCTTTAGGAGATTTTCTGGCCTTAGCGGCAGCTGCTACCTGGGCCGTTTATGCCGTATTGTCTAAAAAAATCAGTTCATTTGGTTACAATGCCATCCAAAGCACACGGCATACTTTCATGTATGGTTTGGTCTTTATGCTGCCGGCACTGCTGTTTATGGATTTTCGCTGGGGTTTTGAGCGGCTGGCTGATCCTGTCAATCTGTTTAATTTGTTGTTTTTAGGTGTCGGAGCGTCGGCGATGTGCTTCGTGACCTGGAATATGGCAGTCAAGCTGCTGGGAGCTATTAAGACCAGTGCCTATATTTATCTGGCACCTGTAGTTACTGTTATTACTTCTGTTATTGTTCTGGACGAGAAAATCACAGCAGTTATTGCCTTCGGTATGCTGTTGACGATGACCGGACTGCTGCTTTCAGGTGATGTGGTGGCTTTGATCAAAGCAAATATGCGCGGTAGGGGAAAGTAAAATATTTTATAAAAAGAAAATTTAAAATAACGTCTGCGAAAATGCAGGCGTTATTTTTTTATGATATTTATGCCTTAGAGGATATAAAAAAGCACCCGCAGGTAAATCTGCGGGTGCTTTTAAGCAGTTTTTACATATCCTGAATATGGGCTTCAGCTACGTCAAAGTCTTTGACTATAGCAGCATCAGGTTTTTTATCCAGCAGGCTGACAAAATAAATCGCCAGAGCTGAAATGATGAAACCGGGAACGATTTCGTAAATACCGGTGGAAGCAAAAAATTCTTTCCAGATAAGCACTGTACTGCCGCCGAAGAAAACGCCTGCAATAGCGCCTTTGATAGTAGTGCGGCGCCAGAAAAGGCTGAACAGTACAAGCGGGCCAAAAGAGGCGCCGAAGCCTGCCCAGGCATACGCTACCAGCTCCAGGATATAGTTGTTTGGGTTGGACGCCAGCGCTAACGAGCAGCAGGCCACTAAAATTACAGATAAACGGCTGACAAAAACCAGTTCTTTTTCACCGGCATTTTTACGCAACAGCGCTTGGTAAAAGTCGGTGGAGATGGCTGAAGCTGTTACCAGCAGCTGGCTGGAAGAAGTACTCATGATCGCACCCAAAATAGCGGAAATGATGATACCGGCCAGGAAGGAAACGAAGAATTCGTTGTTAAGAACCATAAAAACAGTTTCGGCATTGACGCCTGTCAGCGTATCGCCTAACAGTACGCGTCCTACAAGCCCGACCGTAACTGCGAAGAACAGCGAAAAGATTACCCAAACCATAGCGATACGGGTCGCCTGAGGGATCTCCCTGGCAGAGCTGATGCCCATAAAGCGTACGAGGATATGTGGCTGACCGAAGTAACCCAGACCCCAGGCCAGCAGAGAAATAATTGCCGTAGCGCTTAGTGTGACGCCGGTAGCGTCGGTAAAAAAGCTGAAATAGTTGGCGTTCATATTATAAAGTTTTTCAAAGGCTGTTACCGGACCACCGGCTTTAAAAATACCGGTTACAGGAACGATGATGATCGCAAAGAACATCAGGCAGCCCTGGAAAAAGTCAGTGCGGCATACGGCTACATAACCGCCGGTAAAGGTGTAAAAAACTACAATGCCTGCCGTGATGAGCAGTGATTCAAAATAAGGCAGTCCAAAAACAGTATTGAATAAGCGTCCGCCGGCAACGAAACCGGAAGCGGTATAGATAAGAAAGAAAATAAAAATAAAAATTGCCGAAACGACCCGCAGGATTTTTGTTTTATCGCGGAACCGGTTCTCAAAAAAATCCGGTAAAGTAATCGAATCGTTGGCTATTTTGGTATAAACACGCAGCCGCTTAGCTACAAACAGCCAGTTCAGCCAGGTTCCGATTGCCAAGCCGATTGCGATCCAGAACGCGCTGACACCTGCTACATACGCATAGCCCGGCAGTCCCATCAGCATCCAGCCGCTCATATCCGAGGCTTCGGCACTCATTGCCGAGACCCATGGCCCTACCTTACGTCCGCCTAAAACATAGCCGGCTAGATCCTGTTCTTTTTTCATATGGAAAATCCCTATGCCGAACAGTGCTAAAAAATACAATCCAAATGCAAAAATGATGCCCCAATCTTGCTGCATCGCGACCCCTCCTCTTTAATTCAACAAAAACAGTATAAATATTATACACTTTTTTTAGCCGCAGGTGCAAGAGTCAGCCTTTCCTTGACTGAATACGGCCACTGATATATAATATTTGAAGAAGTTTTGTAGACCGTTCCTTTTATTTATTGAAAGGAAGGTGCAGGCATTGAGGGGCTTGCTCCGTTTCGAACATAGGTTAACGCGGCGAAAGGGAGTAAGCTCTAGTCGTTTTTTATGGAGTGAAAAGTGTTATGCAGCCTGTGAAAATACATATTTACAGCCAGTCACACAGCAGCGAAGGGACGGAAAATATCGAGACCACGGCTTACGGGAGACTGGCAGAAAAAAATAATAAATATTATGTTTTTTATGAGGAATCTGAAGCAGCAGGTCTGGCAGGCACTAAGACCACTATCAAGTGGGATTATGAGAGAGTCATTATTCTGCGCAGCGGCACGGTGGATTGCAGGCAGGAATTTGCCGGAGGTCTGGTCAGTGAAAGTATGTACCGGACTCCGTATCTGGCTTTGCCGATGCGGCTGACGACCGAGTATTTATATGTTTACTGCCGCGATAAAGTCTGGCATATCGATTTGGAATATGTTTTAGAGCTGGAAGGACAGACACGCAGCAGATTTAAGCTGAAGATGGAAATCGAGGAGGATGTCAAGCGTGAATATGAAGGAAGCACTGGCTGCTGCCATTAAAGCTGCCGCGGTTAAAGCGATTGCCGCCGGTACGATCAAAGAGGGAGACTTGCCGGAGGTATCATTAGAGGTGCCGCCGCAAAAGGAATTTGGTGATTTTGCCACCAATTTTGCTATGCAGTCAGCCCGCGGCTTAAAATGTAATCCGCGTTTAGTGGCTCAGGCTGTGATCGACAATCTGTACTGCCCTTATGTTGCAAAGGCTGAGATCGCGGGGCCGGGGTTTATTAATTTTTATCTGAAACAAAATTGGACAGCCGAACTTTTGGCAAGTATCGTAGCAGCAGGTACTGATTACGGCAATTTGCCTGCCAGAGGCGGCGAAAAGATCCAATTGGAATATGTGAGTGCCAATCCTACCGGACCGCTGCATGTCGGCCATGGCCGTGGTGCTGCGGTAGGCAGTTCGCTTGCCAATCTGCTGAAAGCGGCAGGCTATGATGTTACCAGGGAATACTATATCAATGATGCCGGCAATCAGATCAATAACCTGGCTGCTTCGGTCAATGCCCGTTATCTGGAAGAACTTGGTGTGGATGTAGAGTTCCCGGAAAACGGTTATCATGGTTACGACATTGTGGAAACTGCCAAACGCATCGTCAAGATTTACGGTGATAAATTCCTGCATATGGATGAGCAGGAACGTTTGCACGAATTTCGTACGATTGCCTTAAAAGAAAAGCTTGCTGCTCTAAAGGAAGATTTGGAAGCCTTTAACGTCACATTTGATGTCTGGTTCAGCGAGCAGACACTGCATGATGCAGATAAGATCAAAGAAGCCTGCGAACTTTTGACGGAACGCGGCTATATGTATGAAAAAGACGGGGCATTGTGGCTGAAAGCTACTGCTTACGGTGATGATAAGGACCGCGTCGTGATCCGTGATAACGGTGTGCCTACTTATTTGGCTGCTGATATTGCTTATCACTGGAATAAATTCAGCCGCGGCTTTGACCGTGTCATCAATCTGTGGGGCGCTGATCACCATGGTTATATTGCCAGAATGAAGGCGGCTGTAGGTGCTTTAGGGTATGATCCTGAGCAGCTGGAGGTTTTGATTCTGCAGATGGTCAGTCTGTACCGCAACGGTGAGCTGGTCAAGATGTCGAAGCGTACTGGCCAGAGCGTTACTTTGAACGAGTTGATCGAAGAAGTCGGCACTGATGCTGCCAGATTTTTCTTTGCTATGCGTTCAATCGACAGTCAGCTGGATTTTGATCTGACTTTGGCTACTGAAAAATCTAATGAAAATCCTGTGTATTATATTCAATATGCACATGCCCGTATTTGCAGTATCATGCGTCAGCTGGCTGAGGAGAATATTGCTGAAGCAGCTGCTGCCGATTATAATCTGCTGACAGATGCAACAGAGCTGGAACTGATCAAAAAACTGGGCGAATATCAGGAAATGCTGGAGCTTGCGGCTAAAGAACGTGCGGTACACCGTGTGGCGCATTATGTGCACGATCTGGCCGGACTGTTCCATTCCTTCTATAATCAGTGCCGCATTCTGGGTGTGGACCCGGAAGTGCAGCAGGCACGGATCAAGCTGGTACAGGTGACCCGCCATACCATCAAACATGCTTTGAACATTTTGGGCGTATCGGCACCGGAAAGAATGTAATTTTTGGAGATAAAAAGCCATTTTATGAGGAACGGGAGGACAATCATGACGAAATATATTTTTGTAACAGGCGGTGTAGTTTCTTCGCTGGGGAAAGGGATCACAGCGGCTTCGCTTGGGCGTTTGCTGAAAAGCCGCGGCTACAAGGTAACGATCCAGAAATTTGATCCTTATATCAATGTTGATCCTGGGACAATGAGCCCTTATCAGCACGGCGAAGTTTTTGTCACCGATGACGGTGCTGAGACCGACCTTGATTTAGGCCATTATGAGCGCTTTATTGATATTAATTTGTCAAAGAGCTCCAATGTGACTGCGGGCAAGATCTATCTGTCCGTTATCAATAAAGAACGCCGGGGTGATTATCTGGGACGTACAGTGCAGGTAATCCCTCACATTACTAATGAAATCAAAGAGCGCGTTTACCGTGTTGGTCGTGATGATAATGCTGATTTTGTTATTACAGAGATCGGCGGTACCGTCGGCGATATTGAAAGCTTGCCGTTCCTTGAAGCTATCCGTCAGGTAAAAAAAGAAGTTGGCCGCAACGACGTCTTGTATATCCATGTAACACTTGTTCCTTATATTGCTGCTGCAGGTGAGCTCAAAACCAAACCTACCCAGCATAGCGTTAAAGAACTGCGCAGCATCGGCATTTCTCCGGATATCATTGTCTGCCGCAGTGAACGTCCTATTTCCAAAGATATGTGCGAAAAAATGGCTATGTTCTGCGACGTTGATCCGGAAGCTGTAATTCAGAACCTGACCGCGGCCAGTATTTACCAGGTCCCGATGCTGATGGAAGAACAGGGTATGGATTCCATCGTGCTCAAAAAATTGGATATGCCTGATAAACCAAAAGATATGACTTACTGGCATGAAATGGTAGAGCGTATACTGAAGCATTATGACCGCAAAGTAACGATTGCCGTAGTTGGTAAATATGTTGAATTACAGGATGCTTACATCAGTATTACAGAAGCGTTGAAACATGCTGCTGTCGCTAATGAAAGCGAACTGAAAATAAAATGGGTGAATGCCGAGAATATCGAAGCGCCTGAAACTGATATGCAGAAAATTATGGAAGGTGTAGATGGTATTTTGGTGCCTGGTGGTTTTGGCGACCGTGGCATAGAAGGCAAAATCAAAGCTGTGCAGTATGCCCGTGAGAACAAGGTCCCGTTCTTTGGTATCTGTCTGGGTATGCAGTGTGCTGTTATCGAATATGCCCGTAATGTCTGCGGTTTGGAAAATGCCAACAGTGCCGAATTTGTAGCTGACTGTAAGTATCCTGTCATTGATCTTATGCCGGAACAGGTAAGTGTAGAAGATAAAGGCGGTACGATGCGTTTAGGCCTTTATCCTTGTAAAGTTTATCCCGGTACTTTGACCGAGAAGGCTTACAAGGAAGAACTTGTTTACGAACGTCATCGTCACCGTTATGAAGTAAACAACGCTTTGCGTGAGCAGATCGTTGACGGCGGTCTGAGAATCGGCGGTACTTTGCCTAATGGACGTCTGGTTGAGATCGTTGAGATACCGGAAGACAGGCATCCCTGGTTCCTGGGTGCACAGTTCCATCCGGAGTTTAAATCCCGCCCCACTAATCCGCACCCATTATTTAGAGATTTCATTGCCGCTGCTTTGCGGGAACAAAAATAAGACTCTGAAGAAAAACCCAAAAGCAGACTGCGAGTCAGTCTGCTTTTTTTGTAAAAGGAGTAGAAAGTATGCTGAAAAAAATTTTTATCAGTGCGATTTTACTGATCGCTGTCCTGTCCTTTGTAGTGTCGCTGCTTTCAGGTAAAAATAATGATGAAAAGGTTATTGCTGCCCCGGCAGACAGGGTAGCAGTCATCAATATCGAAGGGACTATCGTCAGCGGTGAACCTGGCGAGAATATCTGGGGTGAAACTACAGGTGCTTCTTCGGGCCGTCTGATGCGTGAGATTCGTGAAGCGGCTGCTGACAGCAGTGTAAAAGCACTGGTGCTGCGGATCAATTCCCCAGGCGGCAGTGTTACCGCAGCAGAAGAAGTTGGCCGTGAGCTGAAACGTTTTAAAGAAACTACTGATAAACCGATCATCACTTCGATGGGTGACAGTGCTGCTTCGGCAGCTTATTGGCTGGCTGCTTACAGCGATACCATTTATGCCAATCCGTCTACTTTGACAGGCAGTATCGGGGTCTATATGCCCTATATGAATACGCAGGAACTTTTCAAAAAGATCGGTATCTATACTACTAAAATCAAAAGCGGTCAGTACAAGGATATTATGTCCGCTGACAGACCGATGACTCCGGAAGAACAGCAGATATTACAAAATATGGTCAATCAGATGTTTGAGAATTTTGTCGCTGTGATTGCTGAAGGACGTAAAATGGATATCGCTAAAGTAAAAACCTTAGCGGACGGACGTGTTTATACAGGTCAGCAGGCTCAGGCAGTCGGGCTTGTCGATGAACTTGGCAATTATTATGACGCTTTGGAGGCAGCAGGTAAAGCCATCGGTGTAGATGGAATACCGGAAATTAAAGAAAACAAGCGTCAAAAACCCTGGGAAGTATTTTTCAGTGCCCAGTTATCTAAAATGATGCTGGGGCAGTTGGAAATGCTGCTGCAAAAAGACGCGGCAGGAATGTCTTCGCCGCAGGCGGCGAGGTGATGCCTTATGAGGCGTAAAACCTTTGACGTTTTGTTTGAAACCAGAGATGGCATGCGTTTGTTGGTACAGGAGCGCTGCATGTGGCGCAGCTTGTGGTATTTTGCCTTAAGCGTGGGTCTGTTCAGCGGCGTTGTAACAAATCAGTTGTTTTTAGATCAGGCGCTGTCGGTACGGTTTGCTGTTATTGCGGCCGCTGTTTCCATGGCCGGCGTAGTTTTGTCAATGTATGGTTTTTTACTGCACGGTATTTTGGAAACTTTAGGAGCCATGGCCGGTGATGCTGTGGGATTGATCTGTCTGCTGGGGTATACGACTTTACCGTTTTTGGTCATGACTCCGGTAGCTTTGCTGGGGACAAAACTGGGCCTGCCGGGGATGCTGGTAGTAGTGGGGGCCTGTATTACAGCAAAGCTGTGGATGCTGTATCTGCTGATCAGAGCCTTACAGGTGGTTTACCTGATAGATTTTAAACGGTCGCTGGCAACTGTAGCATTCAGCTTGTTGCTGCTGTATATCGCTTTTGTGCTGCCGCTGCAGATTGTGTTTGAATTGCTGATGCTTAAGATAGGTTGATAAATTTAACTTAAAATAAAGTAATTTTTATTTTACTCTGCAAGTTACGGCAGAAAGTGATATAATTAATATGATTTTATATGATCGTATCAATAAAGGAGATGGTTGAGGAATGAACAGAGAATTATCCATGGAGTTCGTACGTGTTACCGAAGCTGCAGCAATTGCCTGTGGCCGTAGTGTAGGACGTGGTGATAAAAACGGTGCCGATCAGCTGGCGGTCGACGCTATGCGCAAGGCATTCGATACGGTAAATATCAGCGGTACAGTAGTTATCGGTGAAGGTGAGATGGATGAAGCGCCGATGCTGTATATCGGTGAGAAAGTCGGCGGTGGCGGTGCCGAAGTCGATATTGCCGTTGACCCTGTTGAAGGTACGAATCTGGTAGCCAAAGGTCAGCCCGGCGCAATCGCGGTTATTGCCATCGCACCGAAAGGCTGCCTGCTGCATGCTCCTGACATGTATATGGATAAGATCGCTGTTGGCCCTCGAGCTAAAGGCTGTATCGATATTGATGCGCCGGTCAGTGAAAACCTGGAACGCGTGGCCAAAGCCTTAGAACGTAAGGTTTCTGACTTGACCGTCGTATTGCTGGATCGTGAACGTCACTATGGTATTATGGATGAGATTCGCCGTGCCGGCGCACGTATTCAGCTGATTACTGACGGCGACGTTAACCCGATCGTCAATGCCGGCATTGAAGGTACCGGCGTGCATATGTATATCGGTAAGGGCGGTGCTCCTGAAGGCGTACTGGCTGCTGCCGCTATCAAATGTCTCGGCGGTGATATGCAGGCACGGCTGTGCCCTGAAGATGATGAACAGGTCAAACGCTGCCTGGAAATGGGCATCTGCGATTGCCAGCAGGTTTTGAGCTTGGACGATATGGTCAAAGGCGACGACTGCATGTTCACTGCGACGGCTATCACCGAAAGCAATTTGCTCAGCGGTCTGCGTTATTTCGGCGGCGGTGTACGTACACATACTGTTTCCATGCGTTATAAAACTGGCACAGTACGTTTTGTTGACGCAGTACACAGCTTTGACCGCAAAGATTTTGCCGTTAAACTGTAAGCTTTACAATCTTCAAGGGTTTTAGCTCAGGCTAGAACCCTTTTGTTTTCAAGGGTAAACTGATGAAATTGCAATTATTGGACGCTATTGGTGAAATAACGGAAGCCCGTACCGCTGCCGGGTTGTGGCAGCAGGGTCAGGGGTGCTCGCTGACTGGTCTCAGCGGAGCCGCAAAAACAGTATTTTTGGCAGCTCTGGACCGGCTTTTGCCGGAACAGGGCTCTTTAGTGTTTCTGCTTAGCGGCAGAGACGATATTCGTGAATACCGCAGGACGTTGAATTGTTTTTATTCGGATTTGCTGATGCAGGAATTGTATCCTGTCGATCTGCCGCTGGTGCAGGCTGATTCGCGGAATCGTGAGATTCAGGCTGGGCGTGTGGCGGCGATGCGTATCTTGCAGGGGGAAGAACGGGGTATCGTTTTTGTGACTGCGGAAGCATTGCTGCAGAAACTGCCGATACCGCAGAAGGTTTTGGGCTGCGGCGTTGTCGTAACATTGGGGCAGCAGCTTGAGCAGCAGGAGCTGCTGGAACGTCTGATCGAACTGGGATACGAGCGTACTACTCAGGTAGATGCAATCGGTCAGTTTTGTCTGCGCGGTGATATTCTTGATATTTTCCCGATCAATAGTCAGTATCCAGCAAGGATCGAATGGTTTGATGATACTATTGATGCGATGCGCAGTTTTGACCTGGATAATCAGCGCAGTATTGAATCTTTGAGTGCTGTTAAAATCGTGCCGCTGCAAATTGAGGCCTGCGAAGATTTTTCAGCTTCGGTACTTGATTATTTAGCTGCTTCGACGCGCTTGGTAGTAGATGAGCCGTCACGTTTATTTGAACTTTTACAGAAACTGTACACTGAAAGTTCTGGTTATGCCGATGAATTATGGTCGCCTGCCGAGCTGGAAGGCTTTTGCGCTCAGAAAAGAGCCTGGGTCGTAGCAGCGCTGGGACACAGCCGTTTGCAGCTGTTTAAGGATATCAATGTGCCTGTGCGGTCCGTAGTGCCGTATAATAGAAATCTGGAATTGCTGACAGGCGATCTGCAGGGCTGGCTGGCTGACGGGCAGGTGCCTGTGGTGATGATGAGCAGCGATATTAAAGCGCGCGGGCTGGCTGACAGTCTGCAAAGCCGTAATTTAAACGCTGCTTTTGTAAAAGAGGGCGCACTGCTTAGACCGGGACGCATCACTGTTATCAGCGGCGAGCTGACGGCAGGTTTTCGGTTCTGGAATGAGAACTGGCTGCTGCTGACAGAAAATGATATTTTTGGTATGCAGAAAAAAAGACGGCTGCATACCAAAAACAGCGGTGCTCAGCTGCAGTATTTCTCGGAAATCAAGGCTGGAGATTATGTAGTCCATTCAGTTCACGGTATTGGACGTTATATCGGCGTGGAGAATGTCCTTGTCGACGGCGTACATCGTGATTATCTGCTGCTGGCGTATGCCGGTGACGACAAACTGTATGTCCCCGTAGAACAGGTTGGCATGCTGCATAAATATGTCGGTAACGAAGGGCAGGCCCCAAGACTTTCTAAAATGGGCGGGGCCGACTGGAAACGTGTGCAGAGTAAAGCCCGGGCCGCGATTACCGAGCTGGCTGAAGAACTGCTGCGATTATACGCGCAGCGTAAGATCGTCCCTGGTCATGCTTTTGCTGAGGATACCGAATGGCAGCGTGACTTTGAAGAACGCTTCCCTTATGAAGAAACTCCGGATCAGCTTAAAGCGATCGCGGAGATCAAGGCTGATATGGAAAAACCTGAGCCGATGGACAGATTGTTGTGCGGTGATGTCGGTTATGGTAAAACAGAAGTTGCTATCCGCGCTGCTTTTAAGGCAGTTATGGATGGTAAACAGGTAGCAGTAATGGTGCCGACGACTGTTTTGGCGCAGCAGCATTTTATGACTTTCAAAGAACGAATGCAGCCTTTTGGGGTCAAAGTAGAGATGGTAAGCCGCTTCTGCACTCCCAGGGAACAAAAACGAATCCTGAAGGATCTGGAAAATGGTCAGGTGGACGTTCTGATTGGGACACACCGTTTATTACAGCAGGATGTGCTGTTTCCCGATCTGGGATTACTTGTCATCGACGAAGAACAGCGTTTTGGTGTGGCTCAGAAAGAAAAAATCAAACGTTGGAAAACAGGCGTTGATGTGTTGACCTTGTCGGCGACGCCGATTCCGCGTACTTTACATTTGGCGCTTGTCAACGGGCGCGATATGAGTGTGATCGAATCACCGCCGGAGGAACGGCTGCCGGTAGAAACTTATGTGGCCGAATATAATCCTGGAATGATCAAAGAAGCGCTGGAACGTGAAATGCGCCGCGGCGGCAGGATCTATTATGTGCATAACAGGGTTCTTGGTCTCGAAAATATTGCTGCCGATCTGCGCAGTCTGGTGCCGGGGATCAATATCAGGATCGCTCACGGTCAGATGTCAGAGGATATGCTGGAAGATGCAATGATTGCTTTTTATGAAGGCAGCTGTGATGTGCTGCTGTCGACTTCGATCATCGAAAATGGTTTGGATGTACCCTTGGCCAATACTATTATTATCGACGGAGCCGAAAATTTTGGCTTGTCGCAGCTGTATCAGATGCGCGGCCGGGTAGGGCGCTCCTCTCGTCTGGCTTATGCCTATTTCGTCTATAAACGTAATCGTGCTTTGAGCGAGGTCGCAGAAAAACGTTTGCAGGCGATTCGTGATTTTACAGAGCTGGGCGCCGGGTTTAAGATCGCGATGCGTGATCTGGAGATCCGTGGTGCCGGTAATCTGCTGGGGGCGCAGCAGCATGGCCATATTGCAGGTGTGGGTTTTGCTGCCTATTGCGATATGCTGGAGCGTACGATCCGTAAGCTGAAGGATGGCGTTGAAGACGGTATCCCTGAACCGGATCCGGTTCTTGAGATCAGCGTTGACGGATATATTCCCGATGACTATATAGCTGACCCTCGTTACAAGCTTGAGCTTTACAGACGCTTTGCCGGCTTGGACTATGGAGAAAAAGACGATCTGCTTGACGAAATTATCGACCGGTTTGGAGAACCTCCGGAAGAGGTGGAAGTTTTATGGCGTGTGGCCTGTCTGCGGGCTTTGTGCCGGCTGCTGCATATTCGCGGTATCAGTGTCAAACCGGGCGAGCTGCGTATTACCTTTGCTGAAAATGCTGCTATCGATCCGAATGCCCTGATGCAGCTTATCAGTGAGCAGCAGCAATATATGAATTTCAAAAGCGGCGCGCAGGCCCAGCTTATTTTCCGCACAGTCAAATTAAAAACTGACAGTTTGACCTGGCTGGAAAAAAATCTGCCGCGGCTGGCTTTTGATTAAGCTATACAGAGACAATAAAGTTGATTATAATTAATTAAATGAAGAAATCAAGGGAAGGACGAGGGTATGACCAAGGATAAGTTTTTACGTGGCGCCATGATATTGACGCTGGCTGGGCTGATGGTCAAGATCATTGGCTCGGTCAACAGAATACTGTTATCCAGACTGCTTGGCGGCGAAGGTATCGGGCTTTATCAAATGGCATATCCCGTTTATCTTTTGATGCTGTCCGTATCTTCGGCCGGTATCCCGATCGCGATTTCGATCATTGTAGCCGAAAAAGTGGCAAAAGGAGATTTTGCCAGCGCCGGCAGGGTATTCAGGGTCTCGCTGGGGCTGATGGCCGCAACGGGGCTCGTGTTTGCTGCCGGGCTATATTGTGCGGCCGGCTGGCTGGTCGATAGCGGACTGGTACGTGATCCGCGGGCTTATTATGGATTGGTTGCCTTAACTCCGGCGGTGTTTTTTGCTACGATCCTGGCCAGCTTCCGTGGTTATTTTCAGGGGTATCAAATGATGACTCCGCCTGCGGTCTCGCAGATTCTGGAGCAGTTTGTACGTGTTGTGACGATGGTCGTACTGGCCTATTATCTGCTTCCGTACGGATTGGAATATGCGGCGGCCGGGGCTGCTTTCGGCGCTGTGCCGGGTTCTATTACCGGACTTATCGTACTGAGCTTTTTTTATCTGAAGAACAAACTGCGCTGGCAGCAGGAAATCAGCAGGCAGATCAATGAAGAACCCGAAAGGATCGGGAAGATAGCCAAACGGCTGGTATTGCTGGCGCTGCCTGTTTCCTGCGCTAATATTATGGTGCCTGTGACGAGTAGTATTGACATGCTGCTGGTGCCTAATCGCTTAGTGGAATCAGGTTTTTCGGTCGAAGAGGCTACGACCTTGTTCGGTTACCTTACAGGGATGGGTATGCCTTTGGTCATGATGGCTACTATTCCGACGCTTTCCCTTACAGCAAGCCTGGTGCCTGCTGTTTCAGAAGCATTTACTCTGGGCGATAGGAACAGTATCGATCAGAAAACAAATATGGCCATGAAATTATGCTGTTTACTGACTTTTCCTGCCGCTGCAGGAATGTGGGCTTTGGCTCAGCCTATTTCAAAATTACTGTATGGCACGCCTCTTGCGGGCGAGGCAATCAGAAACCTTGCTCCCTCTATTTGCCTGCTTGGTATCCACCAGATAACCACAGGTATGCTGCAGGGAATGGGACAGACTATTATTCCTATGTGGAATATGCTGCTCAGCGCGTTGGTCAAAGCTGCTGCTGTTTGGTATCTTACGGCGCTGCCATGCAATATTGTCGGTGCCGCCTGGGCCTCTAACATTAATTTTGGATTGGCAGCCGCTCTAAACATCTTCTTTTTGATTCGCAGCGGCATCACTTTTAAAGTGTATGCTTTGGGGAAAATATTACTGGCGGCAGTTTTGATGGCAGCAGTCAGTATGCTTTTATACAATTATTTAATAGTTTATTGGGGCAATACTTTTGCGACGGCGGTAACGATTTTTGCAGCTGGCATCGTTTATCTATTGACTTTGATAGCAAGCGGAACGATCGGCAGGAAAGAATTGCAGAAACTGCCTGTGATAGGTTCCAGATTCAAGTAAAGGGATGGTAAGATGGAAAAAGGAATTACTGTTGTAGGATTGGGGCCTGGCAGCGCAGGGCATTTGTCGCTGGAAACAATGGCAGTGCTGAAAAGCGGCGGCAAGGTTATTCTGCGTACGGCTGTACACCCAACTGTAAAGGAACTTGAGCGGTCTGGTATAAAATTTACGTCCTGCGACGCTGTTTATGAACAGGAAGCGTCTTTTGAAGACGTCTATCAAAAAATTGTTGCTTCTATTTTACAGGATGCGAAAGAGCAGGAGGTAGTTTATGCTGTTCCAGGCAGTCCTTTGGTTGCTGAACGAACTGTGGTGCTGCTGAGGGAACAGGCTGCAGCGGCCGGAGTGCCTCTGAAAATTTTACCGGCGATGAGCTTTTTGGATCTTGCATATGTCGATTTAGGCATTGATCCTATTGCCGGGTTGCGTATTGTTGATGCCCATGATTTTGATGCGCTGGCAGATGCGGGTAAATATCCGCTGATGATCACGCAGGTCTATAGTCAGCTGGTGGCGTCGGATGTGAAAATCAATTTGATGGAAGTACTCGCTGATGAAGCGCAGCTGTACTTTTTACGTAATTTAGGCCTGCCTGATGAAGAATGTCTGCCGCTGAAGCTCTATGAGCTGGACCGGCAGCCGCATATCGATCATCTTACCAGTGTCTTTATTCCGGCACAGGAGCAGACTGTTGTGCAGCATGTCAATGCTTTGCAGGAAGAAAAAACGCTGTGTTTTGATGACGATGATGATTTTTACTGTGATATCGAGGATTTCCGCTATGATGCTGAACTGCTGCCGCTGACAGAAGTTATGCGTAAGCTGCGTGAGCCAGGCGGCTGTCCCTGGGATCGCGAACAAACGCACAGCAGTATTCGCCGTAATATGATCGAAGAAGTCTATGAATTTTTAGAAGCTGTTGATAATCACGATTTTAAAGGTATGGAAGAAGAACTTGGCGATATTCTGATGCAGGTTGTTTTCCATGCGCATATGGCAGCTGACGCAAACCTGTTCTCTTTGCAGGATGTTATTGATGGAGTGACTGAGAAGCTTACCCGCAGGCACCCGCATGTATTTGGTTCACATAAAGTTTCAGGCAGTGATGAAGTAATAAAAAACTGGGAAGCCATTAAATTGGAAGAAAAAAAGGAACGGACGCATGTCCTTGATGGAATTTCTCCGGGACTGCCGGCGCTGATGCGTGCTTACAAGCTGCACAGCAAGGCTTCCAAAGTAGGTTTTGACTGGCCGGATACCGCAGGCGTCTGGGAGAAGGTTCTGGAAGAACTGCACGAACTTGAAGAGGCAGTAGCCGGAGGCAGCCTGAAGGAAATGGAGCATGAGCTGGGAGATTTGCTGTTTATTTTGTCCGGTTATGCCAGACATATCGGATTGGAACCGGAAACAGCTTTGACTGCTGCGAATAACCGTTTCATAAAAAGATTCGGTTATGTAGAGAAAAAAGTACAGGTTTCAAAGAAAACATGGCAGGACTTTTCCTTGGCTGAATTAGACGCTTTTTGGGAGTTGGCAAAGGATTTTGAGAAAAATAATTAAAAAAAGGCGTTTTTTACACAAAAATCAAGAAAAAAATAAAAAAAAGATGAAATGTTAGCAGGAATATTGCTTTTGATAGCGAATTAGAGTTTTAGTGAATAACCTTAGTCGTTGTGTTTAAGCGGTTTTCGCCTAAACTGGCGCATACAAAATTTAAGGGGGATTTATTGTGAACAAAACTGAACTTATTGCTGCAGTAGCAGAAAAAGCTGGCCTCACCAAAAAAGATGTAGAGAAAGCAGTAGCTGCTTTACTCGAAACCGTAAAAGGTGAAGTTGCTAAAAAGGGCAAAGTACAACTGATTGGTTTCGGTACTTTTGAAGCTCGTACTCGTAACGCTCGTACCGGTAAAAATCCTCGTACCAACGAACCCATCAAAATTCCGGCAGCAACCGTTCCCGCTTTCAAAGCTGGTAAAGCTTTCAAAGACGCTGTTAACGCTGCTCCTGCAAAAAAACACAAAAAATAATCTTGGGTTTCAAGAATGCCGGGCCAAACAGCCCGGTATTTTTGTCTGATTAATTAACAGGAAGGAGCTCAAAATGGCTGAGATGCGCAGAAAAAAACGCCACAGCTCTAATGACTTTTTATGGGTCCTGATTATTTTGCTGATCATCTGCTTTGGCGTATTGGGCAGGCAGGAGTACAAGATCTACCAGATCAATAAGGAAATGTCAGCCACTCAGCAGCGTGTCGACGAATTAAAAAAAGTTCAGGCTGAGCTTGAAGCTGAACGCAAACGTTTGGACGATTTGAAATATATTGAAAAACTGGCGCGTGAAGACCATAATATGGTTGGCAAGAACGAAGTACCGCTGTTTATAGTTGATGAACAGGAAAATCAGCAAAAACAGGAAACAGAAGCTGAGGAAAAGAAAAAATAACAGCTGTACAGTTGATTTTACTGGCGTACAGCTGTTATTTTTTATCTTTTTTCATATATTTGTACAATGCAGTTGACACTGATTTTAAAAGAAGGGTATAATACTTACTGTATAAAGATTTTTTAAGGGGGATTATCCGCTTTATGTCACTCGAAGTTGGTGCAATCGTTGAAGGTGAAGTTACTGGTATCACAAATTTTGGAGCGTTTGTGCAATTGCCTGAAGGAAAAGTTGGTCTTATACATATTTCCGAAGTCTCCAATGTATATGTAAAAGATGTACATGATTTTTTAAAGGAAAAAGATAAGGTCAAGGTCAAAGTGTTGTCTATTGACGAACGCGGTAAGATAGGTCTGTCCATTAAGCAGCTGACACCGCCGCCTCCGGCACCTCCAAAACCGCAGCGTCCGGTAAGTCAGGAACGTCGTGCGCCTAAAGTGGCACCTCCTGTTTCCTTTGAAGATAAATTATCGCGCTTTTTAAAAGACAGCGATGACAGATTATTAGATCTGAAACGCAATACGGAGTCTAAGCGTGGCGGCCGTGGCGCCAGCCGCGACAGATAATGTCTAAAAAGGCACTTCCAGCAGAGGTGCCTTTTTTATTTGGGTTGTAGGATAATAAGGTGAAACGATGAAAGAACACAGGCAAATTAATGAAATTCTCGATCAGGTAGAGAAACATCTGCCTGTCGGCAGTAAAATAATTGTTGCCTGCAGCGGTGGGGCCGATTCAATTGCTTTGGCTGATGCACTGCTGCTGCTGCAGGAAAAACGGAAGTATCAGCTGGTAATTTGTCATGTAGAGCATGGTTTGCGTGGCAGCGAAGCTTTGGCTGATGCTGATTTTGTTGTGGAATTCTGCCGGATGCGTCAGGTTGCCTGTGAAGTTCTGCGTGTTGACGCTAAAAAATTTGCTGCGGAGAGTAAACTTTCTGTAGAGGACGCGGCTCGTAAATTACGCTATACTGCTTTATTTGAGATTCTCAGTAAACACAAGTCTGACTATATCGTGACAGCACACCACCGTGACGATCAGGCAGAAACCCTGCTGCTGCATTTACTGCGAGGCAGCGGTGCGGAAGGGCTTGGGGGAATGCGCTGTCACAATAACAGCATCGTACGGCCCTTTTTACAGTTGAGCCGCCGGATGCTGGAAGCATATTGTGCGATGCGTAGCTTGAATTATCGTACTGACAGCAGTAATATGGATTTGTACTATACGCGGAATAAAGTGCGGCATATATTGCTGCCTTTACTGGAGCGGGAATTCAATCCTAATATCAAACAGGCTTTAACACAGACTGCGACTTTGATTGCTGAGGATGCTGATTGTTTGAATGCGCTGTCAGAAGAGAAGTTTTTGCAGTATGTGCTGCAGGACGATCATTCCTGCAGCTGTGATACAGCATGGCTGCTTTCACTGCCTGCCGCGCTGTGTTCGCGTGTCATCAGGCTGATGTGGAAAAAGCTTGGGGCTGCAGGTCTGCTTACATTTCAGCAGACGCAGCAGGTGATCGACTTGGTGCATAAAGGCAGCAGCAATAAAAGACTTATGCTGCCGGGTGGGACCTGTGCTGTATACAGCTATGGCAAGCTTACAGTTGCTGCAGCTGAAATACCGTCAGCGACAGCAGCGCAGAATTATGTTTTTGATTTGCCTGAACTGCAGAAAGCTGGCAGGCTTCAAGTAGAGCTCCCAAACGGTATTTTAAGTTTGGGTTACTTCAAGGGATCCGCAAGGCCTTTGGGTCATGCAGCGATATATCCCTGGTATTTGCTGCAGGACAGTCAGCTGGAAGTGAGACAGAGGCAGGACGGCGATATATTTTTCCCTGCCGGGTCTTTGGGAAGTAAAAAATTAAAAAAGTATCTTAACGACATTAAAGTACCTCCGGAACAGAGAAAAAGTCAGCTTTTAGTAACCTGTGGTAAGCAGGTCCTATGGCTGGTGGGAGGGAAAGCTGCAGGCTGGCATGAACAGGAGCAAGGCTGCGAAGTATGGCTGACGTTGGATATTAAATATTTCAGTCTGGGAGATGACAAGTAGTGGATATGCACGAAGATATTGGTAAAATCTTACTGACAGAGGAAGAAATAAAGGCGCGGGTCCGGGAATTGGGAGCCCAGCTGAAAAAAGATTATGCAGGCAAAGACGTAGTGGTAATAGCGCTTTTAAAAGGCGCCGCTTATTTTGCTACTGATTTGACTTTGGCAATGGATATGCCTGTCAAGATCGACTTTATGGTCGCGTCTTCTTATGGCAACAGCACTAATAGCTGCGGTAACGTCAGCGTTAAACTTGATGTGGCCGAGGAACTGGCAGGAAGGCATGTGATTCTGGTCGATGACATTATTGATACAGGGCTTACCCTTGACGCTGTTTGCTGTATGCTGCAGCAGCACAAGCCGGCTTCTATCAAAACAGCGGTAATGTGCGATAAGGCCGACAGGCGTGTCAATGGTAAAAGCGCGGATTATGTAGGCTTCTGTATTCCGGACGAGTTTGCTGTAGGCTATGGATTGGATTACGCCGGTAACTATCGTAACTTACCTTATATTGGTGTTTTAAAGCCTTGTGTTTACGCACGTACATGATTTTATCGACTAATGGTTGTAGAATTTCCGCATCTATATTATAATAAAAAAATGACGTTACTGTAATTTGGTAGACGATCGCAGTGGAAGGAGGAGCAATTCCTTGAATAGATTTTTTAAGAACGTGACGTTCTATTTGCTGATTATCATCGTGGCAATCTGGATGATCGATTATTATTCGGCCAGCACGGTCAGCAAAACAGACATCACTTATAGCGCGTTTATGAAGCACGTGCAGCAAGATGAGGTCAAACAGGTAACGATAGTTGATAATGTCATCAGCGGTAAGCTGAAAGATGGTAAAGATTTCTCAACTGTGGCTCCCAGTGATGACAGCCTGATCCCGACTTTACGTGCCCGTGATATTGAAATTAAAGCCGAGCTGCCGCCGCAGCCACCTTGGTGGACGACGATCTTAAGCTCGCTTTTGCCGATGCTTTTGATCGTCGGTATTTGGTTTATGCTGATGCAGCAAAGCCAGGGGGGCGGCGGCCGGGTTATGAATTTCGGCAAAAGCCGTGCCCGTCGTTATGACGAAGACAATATTAAAATTACTTTTAAAGATGTCGCCGGTGCTGATGAAGCGAAGCAGGAACTGGAAGAAGTTGTCGAGTTCCTGAAGCATCCGAAGAAATATAACGATCTCGGTGCCAAAATACCGAAAGGTGTTTTACTCTACGGGCCGCCTGGTACAGGCAAGACACTTCTGGCCAAGGCTGTCGCTGGTGAAGCTGGCGTACCGTTTTTCAGTATTTCCGGTTCAGATTTCGTAGAAATGTTTGTCGGTGTGGGTGCTTCCCGTGTCCGAGATTTGTTTGAACAGGCTAAAAAGAGTGCCCCCTGTATCGTTTTCATTGATGAGATCGACGCTGTCGGCCGTCAGCGTGGTGCAGGGTTAGGCGGCGGTCATGATGAGAGAGAACAGACCTTGAACCAGCTGCTGGTCGAAATGGATGGTTTCGGAGCTAATGAGGGCATCATTATGATTGCTGCAACCAACCGTCCCGATATTCTTGATCCGGCACTTCTGCGCCCGGGACGTTTTGACAGACAGATCGTCGTTGATCGTCCTGATATCAAAGGCCGTCAGGAAATTTTAAAAGTCCATGTTAAAGGTAAGCCTATCAGTTCTGAAGTCGAGCTTGGCGTTATTGCCCGCAGAACTCCTGGTTTTACAGGTGCGGATCTGAGCAATCTGGTTAATGAAGCTGCGTTGATGGCTGCTCGTAAAAATAAGAATAAAATCGATATGCCGGAAATGGAAGAAGCAGCGGAGCGTGTTATTATGGGGCCCGAGCGCCGCAGCCGCGTGATCAGCGATAAAGAAAAACGTCTGACTGCCTATCATGAAGGCGGCCATACACTGGTAGGTATGCTGCTCGATAATACTGATCCGGTTCATAAAGTAACTATTATTCCGCGTGGGCGTGCCGGCGGTTATACATTGAGCCTGCCGAAAGAGGACCGTTATTATGCGACCCGCAGTGAAATGCTTGACGAATTGAAGGTGCTTTTAGGCGGTCGTGTTGCTGAAGCCCTGGTACTGAAAGAAATTTCCAGCGGTGCCAGCAATGATCTGCAGCGTGCTACATCTCTTGCCCGTCAGATGATCTGTGAATACGGTATGAGCCCTGAATTGGGTCCGATGACGTTTGGTCATCGTCAGGACCAGGTTTTCCTGGGACGTGATATTGGCAGAGATAAAGACTACAGTGAAGAAGTCGCTGCCAAGATCGATAAAGAAATCCGTAAATTTATTGATGAGGCTTACCAGAAAACGGAAAGTCTGCTGAATGAAAATATGGATAAACTGCATTTGATTGCGGATGCACTTATTGAAAGAGAAACTTTGGAAGGCGAAGAAATCGATCAGTTGATGAAATACGGTAAAATTTTATCTAAAGAAGAGAATACTTCTGAGATCGGAACTCCGGAGCCGGCAGAGGTGCAGCCTGCAGAATCTTCTGCAGCTCCCAGCGAGCAATAGTCTGTAATCTAAGACCGTCCCTTGAATTTCGGGGACGGTTTTTCTGTGACTTGACTTTTGGTTAACCCAGTGCTAATCTAAGGGTAACATTGTGTGGGAGTGTGATGATATGCGGGAACGCATTTTAGAAATATTGCGCAGTAAAATGCCTGCTCCTGTTTCAGGAGAAGTGCTTTCTCAGGAACTGGCAGTATCGCGTACGGCGATCTGGAAGCATATCCAGGCTTTAAAAAATGAAGGCTATACTATAGAATCCGTACCTAAAAAAGGCTACATACTGAAAGAAGTACCTGACAGATTGAAGCCTGCAGAAGTTGTCGCTAATTTGAAAACGAAATGGCTCGGACATCATATACACTACTGTGAGCTGACGACGTCTACAAACGAACTGGCTAAACGTCTTGCCGGTGAAGGCTGCGAAGATGGCCTGGTAGTGATCGCGGAAGAGCAGAACTCCGGCAAGGGGCGTTTGTCACGCGGCTGGTTTTCTCCGTTTGCCCGTGGAGTATGGTTTTCGGTTGTCTTAAAACCGCCGTTCATGCCGCAGGAAGCGTCGAAGTGTACGCTGCTGGCAGCGATTGCCGTCGTGAAAGCAGTAAATAAGTATAAAGGCGTACAGGCATCGATCAAATGGCCTAACGACGTTTTACTGGACGGCAAAAAACTGGTGGGCATTTTGACAGAAATGAGCGCTGAATTTGGACGGATAAATTATATCGTTATCGGTACCGGTATCAACGTCAACGTACCCAAAGAGATGGTGCCGGAAGAACTGCGAGCAACGGCTGTATCGCTCGCTGATGTTGCCCGTGAGCCTGTCAGCAGGGTTGAACTGCTGGCTGATGTGTTGGGCTATATGGAAGAACTGTATGAAAAAGTTTTGCATGATGGTTTTAAACCGGTGCTTGAGGAATGGAAAAAATATTCTTCGACTTTAGGTCAGCAGGTCAAAGTTATTGCACCTGACCAGACTTATTTCGGTGAAGCTTTCGATATAGACGAAGACGGTCTTTTAATGGTAAAACGCGAAGACGGCAGAATCGAAAAAGTCATCGCCGGTGATGTTTCGATCCGGCCTGCCCAGGCCAAGCAGGGGGAATACGCGTAATGAAGATCAGAGAGATGCTTTTGGCCGGAACTTTTGTCACGATGATGATCATCAGTGCATATATCATAGTTCCTATTGGGCCTGTTCCCATTACGATGCAGCCTTTGGTCGTACTTTTGTCCGGTATGCTGCTGGGAAGCCGCTTAAGCGCGGTCAGCATGTGCGTATGGGTAGCGCTCGGCTGTGTGGGGCTGCCTGTGTTCAATCAGGGACAGGGCGGAGCTGTGATGCTGATCGGACCTACCGGAGGCTTTATCGTTGCATTTATTATTACGGCCTGGCTTGTTGGCTATCTTACAGAGCGTGACCTGGAAGCAGGTTATTTAAAAAATCTTATGTATATGTGCGTGGGAATGCTGGTATGCTATGCTATAGGCCTCATTGGCTTCAAGCTCAGTTTCCAGTACTTTCTGCAAAAGCCCATGAGTTGGGACAATGCCGTACTTTTAGCAGTTGCGCCATTTCTTCCATTTGATATAATAAAGGCTGCAGCGGCTGCTCTTATTGGCGCTAAAGTGCGCAAGGCTTTACTCCTGGCAGGTCTGCTCGAGCGGACTAAATAAGCTCCTTGAGGAGGAACATGAATGTTATTAGTAATTGATGTAGGTAATACCAACATTGTAGCAGGTGTTTTTGACGATAAAGAACTGGTCTGCCATTGGCGCTTTTCCACAGATCGCAGTAAAACTGCCGACGAATACGGTATTTTATTACGCAGTATGTTCAATTATACGCGGATGCCTATGGATCAGATTAAGGCAATCATTATTTCCAGCGTTGTACCGCCGCTGATCGTACCGCTCTGCCATATGTGCGAGCGTTATTTTGAGCTGACGCCTATGGTCGTAGGCCCCGGTATTAAAAGCGGTATCTCACTACGCTACGACAACCCCAGAGAAGTCGGTGCAGACCGTATAGTTAACGCGGTTGCCGCGTTTGACAAATACAGCAAAAAAGGTATGCCGATGATCATCGTTGATTTCGGCACCGCGACTACATTTTGCGCACTGCTGCCGACAGGCGAATATTTAGGCGGCGCTATCGCCCCTGGCATCGGTATTTCTACAGAGGCTTTGTTCCAGAGAACGGCAAAACTGCCGCGTATCGAGCTTATCAAACCTAAAAACGTTATCTCGCGCAATACTGTAAATGCAATGCAAGCGGGCGTTATTTACGGTTTTGTCGGTCAGATGGACGGCATTGTCAGACATATGAAGGAAGAATTAGGCGGTAATGCTTTTGTTGTCGCTACTGGCGGTTTTGCCAATACGATGGCGGCCGAGTCCGATGCTATTGACGTAGTGGAGCCGTTTCTAACCTTAGACGGATTACGGATTCTGCACGAGAAAAATTCTAAATAAGCAAAGACCCGCTGTCTGGCGGGTCTTATTTCTATAGTATTTCAAAATTGGGAGTGGATTATGCAGATCGGCACTTTAAAATTAGATGTACCTTTGTTGCTGGCTCCTATGGCCGGAATCACAGATCTGCCCTTTCGGGTCATTTGCAGAGAACTTGGCTGCGGTATGACTGTTTCAGAAATGGTCAGCGCCAAGGGGCTGCTTTATAAAAATGTCAAAACTTTTGATATGCTGCGCATCGATCCGGGTGAAAGACCTACGGCGATCCAGCTTTTTGGTTCTGTTCCGGCAGAACTGGCTGAAGCCGCAAGGATAGTCGCCGGGAACGGTGCAGATGTGATCGACTTTAATATGGGCTGCCCGGTGCCTAAGGTAGTCAATAATGGCGAAGGCTCGGCTTTGATGAAAAATCCGCAGCTGGCCTACGAAATTCTGGCGCGGATGACAGACGCTGTATCTGTTCCGGTTACTGTGAAATTCCGTGCCGGTTGGGATTCTGAACATATCAATGCGGAAGAAATAGCTGTACTGGCAGAAAAGGCTGGCGTAGCAGCCGTAGCAGTACACGGCAGGACAAGAGAACAGTTTTATAATGGCAGGGCAGACTGGCAGGTTATCGCCAGAGTCAAAGCGGCTGTAAAAATACCGGTCATCGGTAACGGTGATATCTTTACAGTGGCTGACGGACAGAGGATGCTTGCTGAAACTGGGTGCGACGGATTGATGCTGGGGCGCGGTGCCGACGGAAATCCCTGGCTGTTCAGCAGATTGCAGGCCGCCTTGTCGGGACTGCCTGTACCGCAGGAACCGCCCCTGAAAGAAAAACTTGCTCTGGCACTGCGGCATCTGGAGATGCTGATAGAATATAAAAATGAACCTGTTGCTGTCAAAGAAATGCGGAGGCATATCGGCGCCTATCTCAAGGGTATGCCTAAAGCTGCCGAATATCGCGGCAGGTTCCATCAGACAGAAACCTACGCCGATTTTAAGAAACTGCTGGCAGAATATCTTGAGGCTGCAGAAAAATTCGGCGCCTGAAAACGGTTAAAATAAATAAGATAATACTAAATCTAATAGCAAATATTGTAGGAACACTTTAAATATGCTAAAATGATATGTCATCAGGGACAAGTTTTTTAGAGAAAGAAGTAGGACAATGATTGCCTCTCAGACAAGTGAATGCAGCTGTAAACATATCGTAAGTGTAAGTTTGGGATCTTCTGAGCGCAATGCTAAAAGTACTTTGCAGCTTAAGGGGCAGACCTTTATAATAGAACGTCTGGGCACTGACGGGAATCTGCAGAAAGCCCGGCAGCTTCTGGAAAAACTGGATGGACGGGTAGACGCACTGGGATTGGGAGGGACCGATCTTTATGTATATGCCGGTGGTCGGCGGTATACTTTTCGTGAATCGGCCAAGCTGATCGAAAATGTCAAAAAAACCCCTGTGCTGGATGGCAGCGGGTTGAAAAATTCTTTGGAACGTATTCTGATCAATCGTCTTGCCGCTGATAAAATCATAGACTTTCAAGGGAAAAAAGTGCTTATGGTCTGCGGCGTAGATCGTTTTGGTATGGCTGAAGCGTTGGTAGCCAATGGTGCTGACGTTACTTTTGGTGATTTGATTTTTGGGCTGAACTGGGAGCATCCAATCAAATCGCTGCAGACGCTGGATAGTTTTGCAAAATTGCTGGCGCCGCTTCTGACAAAGCTGCCTGTAAGGTGGTTCTATCCGATGGGAGCCAAACAAAGCCAGAGAAAACCGCAGCACCAGAGCTATTTCTTAGAGAACGATATCATTGCCGGTGATTTTCATTTTATCAGGCGGTTTATGCCGGATAAGCTGACAGGTAAGACTATTATTACTAATACTGTTACAGCCGGTGACCGCAAGCTGCTGCGCAATGCCGGAGTACGCTGCCTGATCACGACGACGCCGTCTTTGGACGGACGCAGTTATGGCACCAATGTTATGGAAGGCCTGCTGGTGGCAGCCAGCGGTGCTGATAAACAGCTTGATGCGGCTGCCTACGAAAAATTACTGGAAGAATATAAGATAGAATCCGGGTTAGAATATCTGAACGGAGAGGAGGAGCACATTTAATGGAAAAGTTTGCATTTATCATACATCCGCTGTCGATTCATGATATGGCTCACGTCTCGCCTGTTTTGAAATTTATTCCTGACAGCTGGCTGGAAAGTGCTCTGAAACTGAAAAAACCTTTTCAGGTTTCACATATCACAGGTATCAGGAGCCCTTACGCAGAAGCGGAAGGCTGGTTTATCGGCTGTCCCCTGACCTCGAAGCAAATGGTTGAACTGCCGGAAGAATTTGTTATGGACAGGATCATAGAATCAGGGAAGATCGCCCAGGAACTGGGTGCTAAAGTGGTAGGCCTGGGCGCGTTCACCTCTATTGTCGGCGATGCCGGTATCACAGTGGCGAAAAATTTAGATATAGCAGTGACCTCGGGCAACAGCTACACAGTTGCAACAGCACTGGAGGGAACCCGTGAAGCAGTAAGGCTGATGGGAAAAGATCTGGCAACTGCGCACGTGACTATTGTCGGTGCCAGCGGTTCGATCGGTGCGGCCTGTACAAGGATTCTGGCACGCGAAGCAAAGGATATTACAATGGTCGCAAGGCATCTGCAGCCGTTGGAAGAACTGGCGCACGAGCTTTCGGGCAGTATTGCCGGCAAATTGACGGTTTCCAACGATATCAAACACAGTCTGAAAGATGCCGATGTTGTGCTCGCCGTTACCAGCGCCGTAGATTTTCTGATCGAACCTGAGGATCTCAAGGCCGGAGCCATCGTTTGCGATGTGGCAAGACCGCGTAACGTTTCGCGTGAGGTCGCTTCCAAACGCAAAGATGTGCTGGTCATAGAAGGCGGTGTGATCAAGGTGCCGGGCAATGTCGATTTCCATTTTGATTTTGGCTTTCCGCCGCAGACTTCTTTTGCCTGTATGGCAGAAACAATGATTTTGGCACTGGAAAAGCGTTATGAAAATTTTACTCTGGGACGAAAACTGACTATCGAACAGATCGATACGATCTCGCAATTAGCCCGTAAACACGATTTCAGTCTGGCTGGTTTCCGCAATTTTGAACGGGCCGTTACAGATGAAGAAATCGCGCATATCCAGGGTTTTGTCGAACAGAAACTGGCAATGCGTAATATCTGAGGTTGACAATAAACCAACAAAAAATTATAATTTAATCTAGTACATTATATTATTTATCCGTTGATCCCAGTGTCAGGCATTGCTGCTTGGCACTGTTTGTATTGTGAGGCAGCGGAAAAATATGATTTTAAAGGAGTAATACCATGGGTGCTAAAGAAACTATTTTAACGGCCGAAGGTTTAAGGAAACTGGAGGACGAATTAGAAAATCTTCGTTCTGTAAAACGTCAGGAAGTTGCCGAGCGTATTAAAGTAGCGATTTCTTATGGCGATATAAGCGAGAATTCCGAATATGACGATGCCAAAAATGAGCAGGCCTTTATCGAAGGGCGTATTATCGAGCTGGAGCAGATGATCAGCACGGCCACGCTCATTGACGAAAATGCGAAAAAGAAAAAAGGCACAGTTATTCTCGGTTCTACCGTCATCGTTAAAGATATGGAATTTGGCGACGAAGAAACCTATACCGTTGTCGGTACTACTGAAGCCGATCCTTCGCAGAACCGTATCTCCAATGAATCACCGGTCGGCGCTGCGATTTTGGGACAGAAAGTAAACACTGTCGTACAGGTGCATACTCCTGTAGGCGAGCTTTCATATAAAATAGTAAAAATTAAATAGATCTGATTTTTTAGGAGCGAGAAATATGTCGGAAGAAATTAAAAATCAACAAGCTGCCGAACCGGAAGCTTTAACAGAAACAGAAATCAATGAACAAATGCAGGTGCGCATTAATAAAATGCACCAAATCGAAGAAAAAGGCTGGAAACCTTTCGGCCATAAATTTGAATGGACCCACCATGCTCAGGATATTGCCGACCAATTTGAAGAATTAGCGGCTAATGAAACTGTTGTCCGTCTGTCCGGCCGTGTTATGGCTATCCGCGGTCATGGCAAAACCTGCTTTATCGATCTGATGGATAAAACAGGGCGTATTCAGCTTTATGTACGTAAGGATGCTTTGGGTGAAGAAAACTATACTTTGATCAAACTGATGGATATCGGCGATATTATCGGTGTAGCCGGTACAGTTTTCCGTACGCACATGGGCGAATTGTCTGTTAAAGCGGTTGCTTTGGAGCTGCTTTCCAAATCTCTGCGGCCTTTGCCGGAAAAATGGCATGGCTTGAAAGATGTCGAAATGCGTTATCGTCAGCGTTATGTCGACCTGATCGTTAATCCTGAAGTCCGCCGCACTTTTGTTCTGCGCAGTCAGATCATTAAAAGCGTGCGCGAGATTTTAGATGGCAGAGACTTCCTGGAAGTCGAAACGCCGATCATGCATTCTATTGCCGGTGGCGCAGCCGCACGCCCGTTCATCACCTATCATAACGCGCTGGATATGCAGCTTTATATGCGCATTGCGCCGGAACTGTATCTGAAGCGTCTGATCGTCGGCGGGATGGAACGTGTTTATGAATTAGGGCGCGTATTCCGTAATGAAGGCATTGATATCAAACATAATCCTGAATTTACCATGGTCGAGATCTACCAGGCCTATGCTGACTATAATGATCTGATGCATTTGACTGAAACCATTGTTTCACAGACTGCACAGAAAGTGCTCGGCACGATGAAGATCACTTACGAAGGCCAGGAGATCGATCTTACTCCTCCATGGAATAGAATGACTATGATCGAGGCCGTAGCTAAATATACCGGACAGGATTTTTCCGGTATCAAAGACCTCGACGAAGCGCGTAAAATGGCAGACGCTATCAACGTCCCTTACGAAAAAACTTTCGGCATCGGTAAAATCATCAATGCCTGCTTTGAAGAACACGTAGAAGAGAAACTTATCCAACCTACGTTTATCACAGGACATCCGAAAGAAATTTCACCACTGGCCAAAAGCAGTGAAGCAGATCCTGAAATTACTGATCGTTTTGAAGGCTTCATTTATGCGCGTGAGATCTGCAATGGTTTCTCCGAGCTCAACGATCCTGTCGATCAGCGTGAACGCTTCCAGAAACAGGTGGAAGACCGCGCTGCCGGCGATGATGAAGCTCATATGATGGATGATGACTTTGTAACCGCGCTGGAATATGGTCTGCCGCCTACAGGAGGGCTGGGCATCGGTATCGACCGTCTGGTTATGTTCCTGACAGACAGCAGCAGTATCCGCGACGTTATATTCTTCCCGCATATGCGTCATAAAGTACAATAAAAGTAAAAAAGAGTATAAATCCGCACCGTATTTTTCGGTGCGGATTTTTTCTTGAAAAAAACATAAAAAAGTTGTCAAAAAGGTGTTGACAGAAGTAATGGGGAATGCT